>Ga0214473_10001230_pt1 | contig 34538 bp, 34 predicted proteins | sample RVTome_7_FD_203509 | JGI IMG/M metagenome (GOLD analysis project Ga0214473, IMG submission 203509) | Soil microbial communities from uranium-contaminated site in the Upper Colorado River Basin, Wyoming, United States - RVT98D197 | ecosystem: Environmental > Terrestrial > Soil > Contaminated >... | reverse complement strand
GTGATCGTGCCGCCGATCGTCCCTGTGGAAGCCGTGATGGTATAGGTCGGCTGTGCCGTAAATGTGGCATGGATGGTGTGCGGCGTGGTCACGGCTGTGAAGGTATAAGAAGTCACCGCGCCAACTGATACGCTGTCCACGAGGACGTCAGCCACCTGGTACCCGGCAGCCGGAGCTATCGAGAAGGTCTTGTTAGTGCCGCTATCGACCTTGACATAGCCGTAAGGCGTAATGCCGCCGTTCGGGCCGGCAGTGGCCCAGACCACGGGGTTGAACGTGGCGTATATCGTGTGGTCCGCGCTCACTGCCTTGAAGGTGTAGCTCCTGAGCCTTCCCTTCGAGACCCCGTCAACAACAACATTGGCTACCACATAGCCGTAGTCGGGCGTGATGGTGAATGTCTGGTCCGTGCCGCCAGCCGCCGTAACGGTTCCGGAGGGACTGATGCTCCCATTTGCTCCCGCCGAGGCCGTAATGGTGTACGTGGGGTTTGCGGCGAAGGTGACCGAGATGGTATGCGGCGTGGTTACGTTGGTGAATGTATAGGAGGTCACCGCGCCCACCGAAGCGCTGTCCACGAGGACATCATCCACGTGATACCCGGCATCCGGCCTCATGTAAAATGTCCGGCTCCCGCCGCTTGTCACCCTTATAACGCCCAGAGGGTTTATGTTTCCGTTCGGCCCGGCGGACGAAAGGACCAGGGGGTCGAACGTGGCGCTTATGGTGTGGTCCGCCGTAACGTTCGTAAACGAATAGCGGGTGAGATTGCCCACAGAGTTCCCGTCCACCACTACGTTTGCCACCTTATAGCCGTAGTCCGGCGTGATATTGAAGACCTGTGTTTCCCCGTTTGCAACCGAGACGCTCCCCGAGGGCGAGATAGACCCCCCCGCCCCGGCAGAAGCGGTGATTGTGCGTGACCCGCCTAATATAGTGCCGCCGCGGACCGGCCAGAGATAAAAGCTCGCGGTCTTAAAGCCCTCCTCAACACTGCCGGTATTCATGTGGACGAGCCATGCGTAATTTCCGCATGCATAATATGCATCGGTAGTGGATGACCAATAATGGTTGGGCTGCACATTGGTAAAGGGATAGCCTGTTGGTATGGCAGGGGTATATTCAGAGTAGTCAAGCTGGCTTAAAAGCTCATTTTTGTTTGGAAGGCGCCAGTCGCCTGCCCCTGAACCGTCAGATAGACCACACTGGCCATTTGCAAGATTATTTGCGTCCGATACCCCCTGCGCCCATCTTCTTTGGCCAAAACAATTGGCATCCTTCAGCCATATGAGACCTGTAAGATTATCTATTACACTGCCGTCCCCATTATCTGTAAACCTCGGAGCCGGCCATGCAGTCCCTTCTTGCAGGTCTCCGTCGTCACCCGCCGCATAGCTTGTCGTTTGTCCTGTTTTTGGCAGAGATATAATTCCCGTGGATCCCGTGCGCACGGGCCACACATAAAGATAGGCGGCAACCTTGTCGGCACGATTTGCGATCTCATGGTAAATAGCGAGATACCACGCGGCCCATGTCTCGAGGGCAAACGTATTTGACGACCAGTAATAACCGGTCTGCACGTTGCTGAAACCCTGAGTATTAAGCCAGGTCGAATTATCTGTTTGACCTTTATTCACAAGGCTTTCCAGCTCATTTGCATTCGGCAGTCGCCAGTCGTTATGCCCAAGATGATTATTGGCATTCAAGCATTCAATATAATCAAGCGCCTGCTGCCAATTCAGGAGCCCCCCTGTGCATGGGCCGACTGTAGGCGTTCCTGCATCTTTTTTCCACATAAGGCCTGTTAATTCGTCCGTAACCGTCCCGTCCGCATTATCCGTAAATCGCGGGTCCGGCCATTGGGCGCCCGCCTCAATGTCCCCGTCGTCGCCATAAGCGTAGCGTTTAATCTGTCCGGTGCGGGGGAGAGGGAAGGATTCCTCATGCTCGTCTCCAAAATATTCTTCTTCAACAGGAGAGCCTGAATACTCAAATTTCCCGGAGGCATAAAGAAAAGTCCCGGCATTGAGCGGGCCGAGATTTACGGTGTAGGATTCTCCCGGCGCAAGGACAACGGGCAGCCCGGCCACCTCGATATCCCAGTCTTTCCACTCGAAGTTTAGGGCGGTCTCTTCAAAGCGCAGGGTCCCCGCCCCCGTGTTCACGTCCATGGCATCCACATCGACAGTAAAATCGGATGACGATGCGTTCTTTTCGCCGGGTATCTGAACCGTGAGCGTATGGAGGGCGTTCGGGAGACCGGTCACTGCAAAAACAGCCTGCTGGGGATTTGAGGTCGCTGAATACAGGTCGACCGAGCCCTGGGATACATCATCAAGAAAGACATCGGCAATGCCTCTGTTGGGGCCCGTTTCCGCAATCCAGGTGACGCCGGTGCCCGCAAAATCAAACTCCGCTTCCGTGCAGGGCAGGTCGCCGGATTTCAAGCTCCCTCCGCTAAAGGCAACATCGGTTTGGTCCCCCCAGCCCTCGCGCCAGAGGACGTCTTCGGGAGGAAGATAGATGCAATTTTTAAGGAGTTTCAGTTTGGTAAGAGTAGTGTCCTTGCTGGCATCACAGTTTTCAAGTCCGTAAATGCCATTTCTAACGTCTAACCCATTACAAACTCCTGCAAGAACCGGTGGAGCCGGGGGAGGAAAAGTCCAGTAAAAATCAGAAACATCTACCTGATTTTGCTCTGAGAGAAATAAAGTTGCGGCAATCCCAATACGCGCACCTGGAGGGATAACCAATCCCTGTAGCGAAACCTGGACACGATGCCGGTTGGCCTCAATGGCTATCTGTGAGCCCGGTCCAGGGACAATTTGAGGACCGGGCGGCTGTTTGGGTTGCCATCCCGGAGGCATGCTGAATATCCGTATGTTTGCACCGTTTATGAAAATATAATCTTCTGCTTGCCATACGAGAAATTCAACATTGGTGGCGACCGCTCCTGTGTTGTTTGTTTTAGTTGCAGTTCGACTCACCATACTCGTCATCCACCCTCCCACATTACCTACGTTAGGAGGCACTACAGGATTTCCACCCGGAATTCCCGGCGCAAATGGTCCCGGCAAAGGGCCTCCATTGGGAGGCCATCCGGCCGGTGGAGGAGGAGCCGTCCCCCCTCCCCACCAATTATTTCCGCCCCAGGCCCCTGAGGCGCCAAAAACTATCCCAATTATAAGAAGCAAAGACAATCCCCACAAAAGATTCCGTCTCTTTTTCATCCCCCATTCCCCCTAAAAAAATGAGTTGCTGCGAAAAACCGCCTAAATCCCCCTTTGGGCGCCGCGCTTCCCCCCCGGAAAGCTTAACAGCAAGCGGCAGGAATGCGCCTTATAATTGCAACAGGCGTTACATTTTTGTCAAGAAAAATCATCTCTTCCAAGTAGATTAATCGGAATGGGTGAGGAAAATCGGAGACTTAAAGGACTCAGGCGGGCTTAACTCTTTACTTGTAAATCTCTCTCCGGCGGCCTATTTTGTGGGGCAGGTCGTATTATAACACTTACCCCATATCCCCCAGCGTGAACTGCACGAGAGAAAGCGCGGCAACTGCGGCGGTTTCGGCCCGCAAGATGCGCGGGCCAAGCGTGGCCTGATAAAATTTTTTATGGAGCGCGAACGTGACCTCGTCCTCGGTGAGGCCGCCTTCGGGGCCGATAAGGAGGGCTATTTCATTCCCCTTTAGCTGGAATTCCTTCAAAGACTTCCCGCCTTGTTCCCGGAAAATGATGCCTGGATTATCATATGCGGCCAGGAATTCCTCGAATAAGGCCGGCTCCGCTATCTCGGGCACTACGGCCCTGCCGCACTGCCTTGACGCTTCTGCGGCTATTTTTTTCCACCTCTCCACTTTCCGGGTCTCGCGCACCTCGGTGCGCTCGGTTATAAGGGGCTGTATCCTGTGGACGCCAAGCTCCGAAGTCTTCTGGACGACGAGGTCCATTTTCCGGGCCTTAAGTATTCCCTGTAAAAGGGTTGCGCGGAGGGGGGATTCGGTCCGCGTCTCCGAGATTTCTTTAATGTAAATAGTGATCTCGTTTTTTTCGATTCGCGAGATCCTGGCCCTTGCTGTTTTTCCTTTGCCGTCAAAAAGGCCGACCTCGTCGCCCTCCATTGCCCGGAGGACGTTTTTCAGGTAATTGAGGTCTTCGCCTTTAATCTTAACGGAGGTCTTCGAAAGGTCGGGATAGAAAATCCGCATCAGACACTCATTTTTATGACCCCGAGGCGAACATGCCCCGGATCTTCTCTTTGAAACCCGATTTGGACTGTGCCTCCTTGGAGAGGTTTGCGAATTCCTGGAGGAGTTCCTTCTGCCTGTCGTTAAGCCTTGACGGGATAATGACTCTGGCTACCACGACATGGTCGCCCTTCGTGCGCCTGCCCATGCGGGGCATGCCCTTCCCCCGGAGCCGGAACATGTGTCCGGGCTGGGTGCCGGGCGGGACGTGGAGCTTCTCCGTGCCCCAGAGGGTCTTCACATCCAGGTCCGTGCCGAGCGCGGCATCAACGAAAGAGAGCGGGACCTCGAAATAGATATCGTCCCCCTCGCGCCTGAATTCCGGATGTCCTTTTACCTCGACTATCACATAGAGGTCTCCGGGCGGGCCGCCGAAGGAGCCTGCCTCGCCCTCTCCCGTCACCCTGAAGCGCGTCCCCGTCTCTACGCCCGCCGGGATATTCAAAGTGAGCTCGCGCTCCACCCTGACCTTTCCGTTCCCTTTGCACCTCGTGCAGGGGTCCGTAATGGCCTGTCCCGTGCCCCCGCACCTCCCGCACGTGCGGCTTATGGCGAAGAATCCCTGCTGATAGCGGACCTGCCCGGTGCCGTTGCAATCGGGGCAGCGGGAAGTCCTTTTCGTGCGGCTCCCCGTGCCCGCGCATTCGCCGCAGGGGACGGAGCGCGGTATTTTAATCTCCCTCTTTAAGCCGTTGGCCGCTTCTTCGAGGCTTATGTCTATGTCATAGCGCAGGTCCGAGCCCCGTTCGGCCCGGGGGCCCCGGCGCGCGGAGAAGCCGAAGAAATCCCCGAAGATGTCTTCAAAGATATCCCCAAAGCCGCCAAAACCGGCCCCGGCGCCCATCCCCGGATGGCAAAAGCCCGTCTGGTCGTATTCGGCGCGCCGGTTAGGGTCGCTAAGGCAGGTGTAGGCCTCGTTTATCTCCTTGAACTTCTCTTCGGCCCCTTTATTTCCGGGGTTCCGGTCGGGGTGGTGCTTGAGGGCAAGCTGGCGGAATGCCTTTTTTACCTCCTCCTGCGAGGCGCTCTTCCCCACTCCAAGTATTTCGTAATAGTCTCTCATTTGAATGTTTTTTCAATGGGGGCTCTGCCCCCAGCCCCCGCTGGGGAACCAGTTCCCCCGGCCCCCATCGTTTAAAAACATGGGTCAGGGGGGCTGGCCCCCTTGCGGGATTCTAAAGGGCGGAGCCCTTTAATAATAAATTTTATTCTAACCTGTGCGGTTATTTTTTGTCTTCTTCCTCGAACTCGGCCTCCATGACCTTCTCTTCCCCGGGGGGCTCCTGCGGCTCCGGGCCCGGCTGGGCCCCTGCGCCCGCGGCCCCGGCCCCGGCCTGCGCCGCCTTGTAGACATGCTCGGCTATCTTATGCGAAGCGCGGGTAAGCTTCTCGATTGCGGAGCGGATGCGACCTGCCTCCGTGGCCTCTTCCTTGGCTTTCCTGCACTCCTCGAGCGCGGCCTCTATCTCTTTCTTCTCGGCCTCGGTAAGCTTCTCGCCGAATTCGCGCAGGCTCTTTTCGACCGAGTAAACCAGGGTGTCCGCCTCGTTTTTTGCCTCGGCAAGCTCTTTCTTTCTCCTGTCCTCTTCGGCATGGGATTGGGCGTCCCGGGTCATGTTCTTGATCTCCTCTTCCGAGAGGCCGCTCGAGGCGGTGATCCTTATGGACTGCTCTTTCCCCGTGCCAAGATCTTTGGCCGAAACATGGAGTATCCCGTTCGCGTCTATATCGAAGGTGACCTCTATCTGCGGGACCCCCCTCGGGGCCGGAGGGATGCCCACAAGCTCGAATACGCCAAGGAGCTTGTTGTCGGCGGCCATTTCGCGCTCGCCCTGATAGACTTTGATCGTCACGGCCGGCTGGTTGTCCGCCGCCGTGGAGAAGACCTGGCCCTTTTTCATGGGAATGGTGCTGTTCCTCTCGATGATCTTTGTGAATATGCCGCCCAGGGTTTCGATGCCCAGGGAAAGCGGCGTGACATCGAGGAGCAGGACTTCCCTGACCTCGCCCTTAAGTACCGCGCCCTGTATGGCGGCCCCGACCGCAACGACCTCGTCGGGGTTCACGGTCTTATTGGGCTCCTTGCCAAAGAAGCCCTGCACGGATTGCTGTACTTTGGGCGTGCGGGTCTGCCCGCCAACGAGTATGACCTCATCAACCTCATTTGGCTTCATGCCGGCGTCCTCTAGCGCCAGCTTGCAAGGCTGTATGGTTTTTTCGATAAGGTCGCCCACAAGCTGCTCGAATTTGGCCCTCGAGAGCTTCATCAGGAGGTGCTTGGGCCCCGTGGCGTCCGCCGTTACGAAGGGCAGGTTTATCTCCGTCTCGCTCGCGGTGGAAAGCTCTATCTTGGCGCGTTCCGATGCCTCTTTAAGCCTCTGGAGCGCCATCCTGTCCTGTTTAAGGTCTATCCCGGATTCCTTCTTGAACTCCTCGACCATCCAGTCCATGACCCGGAGGTCGAAGTCGTCGCCTCCCAGGTAGGTGTCCCCGTTTGTGGACTTGACGGCCGTAACGCCTTCCCCGATCTCGAGGATGGATATATCGAACGTGCCGCCCCCCAGGTCATAGACGGCGACCTTTTCTTCTTTCTTCTTCTCAAGCCCATAGGCGAGGGCCGCCGCCGTGGGCTCGTTTATTATTCTTAAAACATTGAGCCCGGCTATCCGCCCGGCGTCCTTGGTGGCCTGCCTCTGGCTGTCGTCAAAGTAAGCGGGGACGGTTATGACGGCATCGTTGACGGGCTCGCCAAGATAGTCCTCGGCGGCCTGTTTCAGCTTCTGGAGTATCATGGCCGATATCTCGGGCGGGGAATAGCGTTTCCCCCTCACCTCCACATGGGCGTCCCCGTTTCCGGCCTCCGCTATCCTGTAGGGAAGGCGGTTCCGGGCATGCTCAACCTGGGGGGAGTTGTATTTTCTTCCCATGAGCCTCTTTATGGAAAATATGGTATTTTCCGGGTTCGTGATCGCCTGCCTCTTGGCGATCTGTCCCACAAGCCTCTCCCCTTTTTCGGTGAAGGCCACCACCGAGGGCGTCGTCCGGTTCCCTTCCTGGTTGGGGATGACCACGGGCTCCCCTCCCATCACGACCGAGACGACGGAGTTCGTCGTTCCAAGGTCAATCCCTATCGCTTTTGCCATTTTTATAAATCCTCCTCCATCTCTATTTCAGTATTTTTATATCCACCTCATCGGGGCTTTTTTCCTCTTTTTCCGGTTTCTTGGAGACGGCGACCATGGAAGCCCTGATCACCTTGTCATTATATGAATACCCTTTCCTGAACTCCTCCACGACCGTCTTTTCGGGGACGTCTTCGCGCTCCACCTGGCTTATGGCGTGGTGAAGTTCCGGGTTGAATGGCTGCCCCAGGGCCTCTATGGGCTTAAGGCCGAATTTCTCGAGCGTCCTTTTCAGCTCCCTCGATGTCATCTCGACACCCTGCTTCAAGCCGTCCCCCGCTGCGCCCGCCTCTTCGGCATGCTTCAGGGCCGTCTCGAGGTTATCGAGAGAGGGCAGGACCTCCTTCATGATCTCCTCGTTTGCCCACCTGCAAAGCTCTTCCCTGTCCTTTGCGGCCCTGCGCTTATATGTCTCGAAATCCGAATACAGGCGCAGGTACTTGTCTTTCTGCTCTTCGAGCTCCCGCTCAAGCGCCTCAAGCGTGGAGACGACCTCCTCGCGAGGTGCTTCTGCTATCCGGCCCGCCTCCTCTTCGGCTCTCTCTGCCTCTCTCTCTTCTTTTTCCATATTTAAAACTCCCTTGCTTTTTGAATTATGGGGGGCCTCCCCGGCCTTAGTGGCGTCTCTCGGACCGCAGGGAGAGGGTGTCCGTAATGAACCTGGCGGTGGCTTCCACCATTATGATCGCCCTTTCGTAGTCCATGCGGGTGGGTCCTATTATCCCCACAGTGCCGGCAGCCTTGCCGCCCTGCTTATAAGAGGCCATAACGAAACTAAGGTCCTTCATGTCCCTTACCGGGTTTTCGGAGCCTATGAGGACCGAAGTCCCTCCCCCGCTCTCCTCGCAGACCTTCTCAAGGAGTTTGAGCATGAGGTGCTTGTCCTCTATGGCCCGTGCTATCTCCCCCAGCCTGTCGGCGAAATCCGGAAACCCTATGAACCCGGAAAGGCCGTGCATATGGATATCCCCGGCCGGAAAGCTCAGGGCCTCGCGGCATATCTCCACAGCTTTGGAAATCAGGATATCACATAACGCTTTCTCTTTCGACATTTCTTTAATCAGACGGTGCCTTATTTCATCTATGCTCCGGCCCGCGAACTCGCTATTCAAGTATTCGGATATCCTCCTCAAGGACCTGGGCGTGAGCCCCGGCTCCATCTTGAGGAGCTTATGCTTTACGAGCCCTTCATTGGTCAGAAGGAGCACGGCTATATGGCTCCCGTAGCTGAAGAGCTCTATCCTGTTCAGTGTTGTGCGCTCGGGCTTTGCGGGCGCGGCCACGCCCAGGTAGCTCGAATGCTCCGACAGGCTCCTCGCCGCCCCCTCCAGAAGCCCGTTCAGGTCCTCCCTCATGGACTCGAGCCCCGCTATATAAGACTTGATAAAGCTCGTTTCCCGCTCCTTCATCTTCTTCAGGAATTCGACAAAGAAACGATAGCCCCTGTCCGTGGGCACGCGCCCGGCGGAGGTATGCGGCTGAGCCAGGTAGCCCAACTCCTCCAGGTCCGCCATGGTGTTCCTTACAGTGGCCGGGGATATGTTGAAAGAATATCTCTTTGTGATGAAGCGGGAGCCTACGGGCTCTCCGCTTTCGATATAGCTTCTCACTATGGAGAAAAGTATCCTTTCGCTGCGCTCGCCAAGCATTTTTTGCTCCCTTGCCCCTCCCCTTTTTAGCACTCCAAAGGCCCTATTTTAGCACTCGAAGGGAAAGAGTGCTAAAATAGATTAGCAACTGGGGGGGCAGGGTGTCAATAGGGAATAAAGGCGGGCGCACCCCTATTCAACGCTGAAACTCCCCTTCAGGCCCCAGTCGAGTTTCCCTTCGAGGAGCTTTTTATAGAACTTGGGGGTCACAAAAGACTGCCGATGCATCTCGTCGTCGTAGTATTTGGTCTTAATCGTAAACTCCTGCCGGACCTCTCGGGGGTCCAGAGATACCGAGCCCACGTTATACGTCCACCAGAAGCCGGGATATGTGGCTATGCAGTTCGTGTAGAGGTCAACGATGGGGAAGGCATTACGGAGTATCTCCTGTATTTTGATTACCGTGTCCCGGTGGTATATCATGGACTCCGAATGGGTGACGAACATTCCCGTCCGGCTTAGGCAATTCCGCACGGAGTTGAAGAACTCCTTCGTGTAGAGGGTGCGCGCAAAGCCTATGATATCGGTCGAGTCCACGATTATCGCGTCTATCATCCCCTTCGGGGCCTTTTTTACGAACTCCGCCCCGTCCATTACCTTTATCTCAACGCGGGGGTCGTTTACGCCCGAGGCCACCTCGGGGAAGAATTTCCTGGAGACGTTTATGACCTCTTCGTCAATTTCGACGAAGTAAACTTTTTCCACCGATTTATGCTTCAAGACCTCGCGGACGATGCCGCCGTCACCCCCGCCGATAACTATCACGTTTTTCGGGTCCGGGTGGGCGTGCATCACAACATGGGTGAGCATCTCGTGGTAGAAGAACTCGTCGGCCTGGGTTATCTGGACGACGTTATCGAGGAGGAGCATCCTGCCGAAGTCCTCGTTCTCTACCACCGTTATCTCCTGGAACCTGCTCTTCCCCTTATATAATATTTTCTCCACGTCATAGCTCAATTCTACGGGGACAAAAGGCGCTTTCTCCGTGAACTTTATCATTTTTCCTCCCCTATATAAGCACCGTGTTCGGTATCGCAAACCCGTTGAACTCCGAGGCGTAGGAGACCGTATAGGCCCCCGCGGAAAGCACGAGTATGAGGCTCCCTATCTCCGGCTCGTGCAGGCTCACGTTGGTGTCTATCACGTCGAAGCTGTCGCAGCTCGGGCCGGAGACCGTCCATTCCTTCCTGTGCCTGCCGTGCCCCGAGTCCTCCACGAGATAGCTGTATTTAATGCCGCCCACGCTCTCCATGAGGCCGTTAAAGACGCCCACATCGATATAGAGCCAATTCTCGTCGGCCCTCCTGGCCTTGCCGATAACACGGCTTACGAAAATGCCGGCATCGCCCACGACGGCGCGCCCGGGCTCTATAAATATATCAATTCCGGGGGGAAAAAGCTCATCGATAAGCTCGTTCACCTTCTTTTCTATTTCCTCTATGTTCACAACGTCTTTCGTGTATTTTATCGGGTATCCGCCGCCGATATTGAGCATCCCGAAGCGAACCCCGTTTTTCGCGGCCATATCCCAGAGGGCCTTTGCCTTGTAGAGCGCAAACTGCCAGTTGGAGGCGTTCGTGCACTGGGAGCCCACATGAAATGTGAGCCCCACCGGGTCCAGGCCCTTCTCCTTCGCATAGAGCACGAGCTCCAATGCCTGCTCCGGCTCCACGGCGAATTTCCTGGAGAGAGGCCATTCGCTCCCCTCGTTGGGGACGGAAAGCCTGACGTATACCCTGGCGTCGGGCACGATGGAGGCCATCTTGTCCACCTCGTCTTTGGAGTCGAATGCGTAATACTTGACCCCGTACACGGCGGCCATATCGAGGAAGCGGAATGATTTTACAGGGTTGCTGGTAATGATGCGCCGGGGAGAGACCCTGAGTTTCCGGAGGAGCTCGAGCTCCCCCTCGGAGGCTATCTCGAAATTCATCCTGAGCTTATTGAGGAATTTGATGACCTCCATCCCCGGGTTCGCCTTCACGGCATAGAAGACCTTCGAATTTTTTATGTTCTTCCCGATAACGGCAGCCTTTTTCTCTATCTGCTCGCCGTCCATTATCAGAAAAGGCGTGTTCACCTTGCCCACTTTTTTATCTATATAGGTGAGGGCCTTGAGGAGCGTGGGTTTGGTGATTATCTTCCTGTGGTACGGCTCTATCCTGAAAATCCTCGTCATGGCGCCTTAACTACTCACTTAAAATGGATTTCTTTCTTCTGCCTTTATATGGCCGCAGTTTTTTATTATAAATGATTTTGGGGTGAAATTAACCCCACCGGGTTGACCTTACCGCGTCCATTTACTTGAAATTTGTCATGCCGGCTTGTCCGGCATCTTTCTTCTTCCGGAAAAGCCCGGAAAGATTCCCGACAAGCGGGAATGACAAGACCAAAAATTTTTCCTAATTGAGAATTGGCTGGCTTACCTGTTCTTTTTCTTCGCCATCGCCAGGCGCTTTGCGCCTATGCGCACGGCCTCGGGCACGTTCTTGTTCTTGTCGAGGAGCTGAAGGTCTTTTTCCTTTATCCTCGGCAGGAACGGCAGGGAGACCCCGGCGGGGGTTTTGGGGTTTGTTACGAGGGCATGGATTATGTTGTAGTTCTTTGTGAACTCCTTGTTCTTGCCGATGCTCCTCAGGGCCTCCTCCGCTATCTGCCGGGACTTTGCTATAAGCTCGGCCTCGCTCTCCGTGAGCCTCGGGTTCTCGACCACGCTCACCACCACCTGCTTGTTGGAGTCCTTTAAAAGGAGCGAGCGGACTTCCTTGTTGGCCCTCGCGGCAAGGCGTATCTTCTCCCCCACGGTGAGTTTCCTTATCTTGGCGACAAGGCGGAGTTCCTTGTCTTCATTCGTCTCCCTCGGCCTTCTGTCGAAGTCTTCCTTCTTAAGCCGTTCTATGTCTTCTTGACGCTTTGCAGGCAGGTCCAGAGCGGCCCCGGCCTTTGTCCTTACCTCTTCGGGAGTGGAGGGATGCTCGAAGATAAGCTTTATGACATCGGGCCTTCCCAGGTTCTCACGAAGGAGTTCGGAATAAAGTTCCAGGTCTCCCAGGTCCTCGAGAAGGAGATCAATCACATCTGGCGAGACCTCCCCCAAGCCTATATCTTCCCGCTCTTCCATCAGCCTTTCCTCATCACCCTTTAACGATATAGATAAAATACTCTATGTTGCCCTTTTTTTGCCCCGTGATGGGGGAGGCGAACGTGCCGAGATGGGTAAAGCCCATCTCCTTTGCGGCCTCGGTCACGCTTTCTACGGCCTTCTGTCTTTTTGCCTCGTCCTTTACGACCCCGCCCTTGTCAACCTCACCCTTGCCGACCTCGAACTGGGGCTTTACGAGCGCAAGCACCTCTCCTTTTTCCTTCAGAAACGAAGCAATGACAGGAAGGACCAATTTAAGGGAAATAAAGGACACATCGACTGTAGCAAGGTCAATCTCTTCCGGGATTTTTTCTCTTTCAAGGTATCTTATGTTGGTCTTTTCGAGAAGGACCACGCGCGGGTCGCCCCTTAATTTATAATGGACCTGTCCGTAGCCCACATCTATCGCGTAGACCTTTTTTGCCCCGTTCTGGAGCATATAGTCCGTAAAGCCCCCGGTGGATACCCCCACGTCCATGATGGTTTTTCCCTCGAAAATCACACCGAAATGGAGGGCCGCCTCCTTCAGCTTAAGGGCTCCCCGGCTCACATAGGGGAGTTCTTCCCCTTTAACTTTTATCTCCGCGCTTTCGTCCACCGGGGTGCCTGCCTTCGCGGCCTTAAGGCCGTCTACAAAGATTTTCCCCTCGAGGATGAGGGCCTGGGCGCGCTGCCTCGAAGGGGCAAGCCCGCGCTCAAAGACGAGCAGGTCAAGCCTCTTTCGCTTTTTTCCGCTGCTCAATTGGCTGGCTTGCAGATGACGATTGGGTTATGGAAGCTCCAATGGGGCGCACTGCTTTCACATGCGCCGGATAGGGGGCAAGGAGCCTCTTTGCCTCTTCGAAGATGCCGTTTTTATCGAGGCCGTATTTTATCCTGAGGTCCTTCTGCTTCCCGTGCTCCACGAAGGCATCCGGAAAACCGAGGACCGAGACCCGCACATCGGAGCAGCCAAGCTCGAAGAGGGCCTCGCATACTGCAGAGCCAAACCCGCCGAGGATGGTATTGTCCTCCACCGTGATAATCCTGCCCGTGCGGGCCGCCTTTTTTATGCTCTCCAGATCGAGGGGCTTAATGAAGCGCATATTGTAGACCGCCGCGCTCGCCCCCTCACCTTCGAGCATCCGGGCGGCATGGAGCGCGGGCTGGACGCGGCCCCCGACGGCAAGTATCGCGATATCCCGGCCTTCCTTAAGCAGCTCGGCCTTGCCAGGCTCTACGGGCTCTCCCTCGTTCACGCTGAGGGCCGTCCCCCTCGGGTATCTTATCGCCACGGGCGTGTCCATGCGCAGGGCGAATTCAAGCATCCGCTCCAGCTCGGGCGCGTCCTTGGGGGCCATGATGCAGAGGTTCGGTATATGCCTTAAATACGAGAGGTCGAACATGCCGTGGTGCGTGGGGCCGTCTTCGCCCACAACTCCGGCCCTGTCTATCGCGAAGATGACGGGCAGGTCCTGGAGACACACGTCATGGATTATCTGGTCATAGGCCCTCTGGAGAAAGGTGGAATATATCGCCACAACGGGCTTAAGGCCGCCCTTTGCAAGCCCGGCGGCGAATGTGGCCGCGTGGGGCTCTGCTATGCCCACGTCGTAGAAGCGCTCCGGGAACCTCTCCGCGAACCGGCTGAGCCCCGTCCCCTCTTTCATCGCGGCAGTTACGGCCACAAGGCGCGGCTCCTTTTCCGCAAGCCGGATTAGGCTGTCTCCGAATACCTCTCCGAAGCTCGTGGACCGCGAGACCGGCTCACCCGATTCGGGGTCGAAGGGTCCAATGCCGTGGAAGACGCAAGGGTCTTTCTCCGAGTGCTCATAACCCTTGCCCTTTCTTGTGACCACATGTAAAAGTACGGGGTCTTTTGCCTCTTTTATTTTTTTGAACGCCTCGATAAGGGCCTTTATATCGTGCCCGTCTATGGGGCCCGTATAGCAGAAGCCCAGTTCCTCGAAGAGCATGCCGGGGAGCAATATCCCCTTAAGGGCCTCTTCCGTCTTCCGGGCAAACCGGGACATCGGCTGACCCAGGCGGGGGATGCTCTCCAGCATGCCTTTCGTCTTGTCCTTGAATTTCTGGTAGAACTCCGTCCTCAGAATCCTCCCCAGATAGGAAGAAAGCGCGCCCACGTTTTTGGAGATGGACATCTCGTTATCGTTCAAGACCACGATGAGGTCCCGCCCCATCTGGCCCGCCCCCAACTGTCCCGCCCCCAGTTGCCCAGCATGGTTGAGGCCCTCGAAGGCAAGCCCCGCGGTCATCGAGCCGTCCCCGATTATGGCGATCACCCTGGATTTTTCGCCTCGCCTCCGTGCGGCTTCAAGAAGCCCCAGCGCGGCGGATATTGAAGTAGAGCTGTGCCCGGCCGCGAAGGCATCGTGCGGGCTCTCTTCCGGCTTCGTAAAGCCGGACAGCCCCCCGCCCTTCCTTATGGTATGGAAAAGGCCCTTCCTGCCCGTGATTATCTTATGCGTGTAGGACTGGTGGCCCACATCCCAGACGAGCTTGTCTTTGGGGGAATCGAAGACATAATGGAGGGCCAGTGTCAGCTCCACGACACCCAGGTTGGAAGATAAATGTCCCCCGTTCAGGGAAACCTGCTTTATTATGAGTTCGCGTATCTCGTCGGCGAGCCCCGTGAGTTCATCGAGAGAGAGCCTCTTTACGTCCTGGGGGGAATCGACTTTTTCAAGGTACATCTACTGCCTTCTTTCGAGGATATAAATTGCCAGCGCCCGAAGCGCCATACCCTTCGTGCCGAATATTTTAACAGCTTTTAGCGCCTTTTGTACAAGCTTTCCGGCCTCTTCTTCGGAGCGCGGAAGCCCCATTACCGAGGGATAGGTAAGCTTTCCTTTTCTTTCGTCCGAGCCGGCCGTTTTCCCCATGAGGGCCGTTTCGCCCTTGACGTCAAGGATATCATCTACAATCTGAAAGGCAAGCCCTATAGAGCGCCCGTAGACGGTCAAGGCCCGCATTTTTTCATCGCCCGCGCCCGCAAGAAGGCCCCCCATCCGCGCCGAGGCCGTTATAAGTTCTGCGGTCTTATGGAGGTGGATGAATCTTATCGCATCCTTATCGGGCAGTCCCCTCCCGGGAGGGGATAAAGGGGTGGGTGACTCCGATAAAATGTCCTGGGCCTGCCCGGCCACCATCCCCCATAGCCCGGCCCTTTTGCCCACGTCCTCTATCACGCCGAGGAGGGCCTCTTTTTTAATCCCCTCTTCGGGAACGGAAAGCATTCGGAATGCCTCGGTAAGGAGCCCGTCGCCTGCCAATATCGCCATGGCCTCGCCAAAGACTTTATGATTTGTGGGCTTTCCGCGCCGGAGGTCGTCGTCATCCATGGCCGGGAGGTCGTCATGGATGAGGGAATATGTATGAATAAGCTCGAGGGCCGAGGCATAGCGCAAAATTTTTCTCGAATCCCAAGTTTTTTTCGGATAACGCGGGCCGCAGGCCTCGTATGCGGCAAGCGCAAGCACGGGCCTCACCCTCTTCCCCCCGGCGGATAGCGAATACACCATCGCCTCTTTCAGGATGGGGGGCTTTATATCTGATTTGCGAAAATACTCTTTTAAATAGGAATCGATAAGGGCGGCCTTTGTCTTTAAATATTTCTTAAGGTCAAACACGTTTTCTGTTCCTGATTACCCCTCTTAATCTCCCCTTATAAAGGGGAGAATTCAAGAGACATATTGGTTCCCCTCCTTAACAAGGAGGGGTCAGGGGAGGTGGAGGGGGCTATTCCCACTCTATTGTGCTCGGGGGCTTGGAGCTTATGTCATAGACCACCCTGTTTACCCCTCTCACTTCGTTTATTATCCGGTTGGAGATAGAGCCCAGTACCTCGTACGGCAGCTTCGCCCAGTCGGCGGTCATCCCGTCAAGGCTCTCGACGGCCCGGAGCGCCACGGCGTTATCGTATGTGCGCTCGTCCCCCATGACGCCCACGCTCCTCACCGGGAGGAGCACCGCGAAACTCTGCCAGATGTCCCTGTAGAGCCCGGCCTTCTTTATCTCCTCAAGCACGATGGCATCGGCCTCGCGGAGGATTTCAAGCCTCTCTTCCGTGACCTCTCCCAGGCACCTGATGGCAAGCCCCGGGCCCGGGAACGGGTGCCTCCAGCAGATGTCCTCCGGGAGGTCAAGCTCCTCTCCCAGCACCCGCACTTCGTCTTTGAATAATTCCCTTAAAGGCTCTATCAACTTTAGTTTCATCACATCCGGAAGCCCGCCCACGTTGTGGTGGCTCTTTATCACGGCCGAGGGCCCCTTGAAGGACACGCTCTCGATCACGTCCGGGTAGAGCGTCCCCTGCGCCAGGTACTCCGCGTCCTCAATTTTCCCCGCCTCCTCCTCGAATATCTTTATGAACTCCCGGCCTATTATCTTTCTCTTCTGCTCTGGGTCGATAACGCCTTTCAGGGCATCCAGGAATCTTTTCCTCGCGTCCACGTGGACGAGCTTTGTATGGAAATGCCTCTGGAAGGTCTCCACCACCTTCTCGGCCTCGCCCTTCCGGAGAAGCCCGTTATCCACGAATATGCATGTAAGGGCAGGGCCAATGGCCCTGTGGATGAGGAGGGCAACGACAGAGGAGTCCACGCCGCCCGAAAGGGCGCATATGGCCCTGCCCCTTCCGACCTTCTGCCGGATATCCTCCGTGGCCCACTCGATAAACGAGCTCATCTTCCACAGGGGTTTCGCGCCGCATATCTTGTATACAAAGTTCCTGATTATCCTCTCCCCCTCCACGGTATGGGCCACCTCGGGGTGGAACTGGAGGGCATAGAGCCTGCGCGCGGGGTCGCTTATGGCGGCGCTGGAACTATCGGTATGGGCTATCTGCCTGAACCCGGCGGGGAGAGTTTCTATCCTGTCTCCGTGGCTCATCCATACGACGGAGGGCTCGGGTAGACCCCACAGGAGTTCGCTCTCATTATCATCTATAAATAGCTCGGCCCGGCCGTACTCCCGCTTCTGCGCGCGGGCCACCTCCCCGCCAAGCATGTGGGCCATGAGCTGCATCCCGTAGCAAAGGCCGAGGACCGGCACTCCCAGCCTGAATATTGCCGGGTCCGGGAGCGGCGCCCCCTCCTGGTATACGCTTGAAGGCCCGCCCGAGAGCACGATCCCCTTGGGCTTAAAGGCCCGAATCTTTTCCATCCCCGCGTTAAAGGGGAATATCTCCGAATATACGTTGGCCTCCCTTATCCGCCTCGCGATCAACTGCGTGTACTGGGAGCCGAAATCGAGGACCAGAACCCGTTCTTCGTGCATCTTATCATTATAAAAAAAGGGGGGCGGAAAAGTCTAAATTAGACGGGGGGTTAGGATTTCAACCAATCCCGTACCTTCTTCTCAGTATATCTTTTTCCTTTAGCCTGAAATCGTGGAATTGGCGCAAGGCGAGCGATTCATATTTATGTCTGAAAAAGGGCTCCTTGTCTACAAGCACTTTTCTGTTCTGCAAAATCCTTCCGGCAAGGCTTATCGGCGCGTCGTTTAAAATCACAAGGTCCACCTCGTCCGTGCCGACGGCCTCCGTTATCCGGCCGTAGAGCCTTAGATAATCGAGCTTCCGCACATCTTTCACGTAAACGGCTATATCGATCCCACCCCTTAATCCCCTCCTGGGAGGGGACTGGGGTGGGTGATTCCTCTCTCTCAAAAGCCCCCCGAAAATATACGCGAATACAACCTGGGGCTCGTCCGTTAAAAGGGCGGCGAGGGCGCCGAGCCTTTCCAGTATGTTTTCGGGCAACGGCTTGTATCTTATCACCTTATAAAATTAGCATAAATCGGGGTGAAATTGGCTAAAAAGAAAAAGGGCAAGCCGGAGCAAGGCATCTGTTAATTAATACTCATCGTCTCTGGCTTATTATTTGGCAATCGATTAAATTCATTTCTGATATTCAATTTGTCTGAAGCCAGGGAAAAAGTATTCATAATCGGGGACAAACTATGGAATACTATATTCTCCGTTTTGATCATGATGGTTTTTATGTTCATTCTCTACAGGAGCTACCCGGAGATTATGAAGACCTATCCGATGCTCTTATAGAAGCGGAGGAAAACTTTGACGAGCCTTATACAACTCAGCTTCTACTCGACTCCGGGGAGCTTAACACACTCAGAAAATTATTAAAGGAGGCAATTCAATGGGACTAAAATGTGCTATGGACTGCAAAACCGATAACTTCATCAGGAAGAGACAGCTAAGCATTGCGTAAATAAAGATGGAAAAATTCTTCAATGGCGCGAAACAGTGGAAGTGCTATTTTTTTGCCCTATCTCTGGAAGTTCAAATTTTTCCCGGAGTGCTGGACGAGTTTGTAAAAGGTTAGCTTATTTACAGTAAATATGGACACCATGCCCCGAAAAATGTTTTAATTTCCGGGTGAAGCAGCATGAAACAGTTATCAGGGTAATGGAGGAAAATGGCGGGTTTGCCACGCTCGGGTATTTGTACCAGAATGTGCCGAAAATCAGCGACTGTGAGTGGAAAACAAAGACTCCGTTTGCCAGTATCCGTCGCATCGTTCAAGACGAACGATTTTTCTTCAAAATTAAACCGGGGCTTTGGGCCTTGTTGTCGCACAAAGATAAATTGCCGCAGGACATATTTCCAACTGCTGCTGTCCCGAAGCAAGAACAAGAGCTTTTTAATCACAGTTATTATCAGGGCTTACTCGTGGAAATCGGCAAATTAAAGCAGTATGAAACATTTGTACCCAGCCAAGACAAAAACAAAAGATTTTTAGGCAAAACTCTTGGAGAAGTAAGCTCGCAGACGGATTTTTACCAATTCGGCTACGACCACATTGTGCGAAAAGCGAAAACCGTTGATGTTTGTTGGTTCAATATCAGAAAAATGCCGAGTGTACTTTTTGAGATTGAGCACTCAACGGACATTCAAAATTCGTTATTGAAATTTGTCGAATTGCAGGACTTCAACACTAATTTTTTCATTGTCGCAGACAGAGTAAGAAAGGCGGAATTTGCTGGTAAGCTAGAGCTCAATGCATTCGTGCCGATTAAAATGAGAGTCCAATTTTTGGACTATGACAAATTATCCGACTGGCACACGAAAACTTTTGAGATTGTCAGTTTGGAAAACAACCTAACTTTTTAATATGGAAATAACCCTTAGCCCATTTCTCGCAAAAATTATTTTACGGCTCAATCCTTTTCGCAGGGCGTTTGTGATGTGTAAGGGATATAGCGAAGATTACGAAAACTTTACCGAGCTTGTCTGGGAAGATGATAAAGACCTGGATTTCTACGACCGAGAAACATATCCCGAATTTCAGCTATGGTTGTGCTAGCCCATTCGTTTTTTTAAAAGGGGATATTGTCAAATGGGCAAGAACTCTCTTCAAAGTTATACAAAGTAAGTACGTTTGATCTGAATGACCCTTTACTTTATGAGCAAATTAAAAATGACTATGATTTGGTTTCAAACACAATTAGGAAATATTCTTTTGATTCTTTAACAGGAAAAATGGGTGTATTCGTTCAACCAAGAACTAAAGGCGCTGGTCATGGCAGCACAAGCAGAGCTTTTTATGCCCGCAAATCGTTAGTAGCTCAAATTCTTAATCTGCGTCATTAAACTTCTCTTGACTCCCCCTCCCCTCAAACCTTAGACTCTTAAATATGAGGAAATCGCCAGAGAAGAGGAAAGATTTCGAACTCAAACGGGAATACGATTTTTCAAAAGGAATCAGGGGCAGGTTTTACAGGCCAAAGAAGGTTTCCGCCACGATCAGGCTCGACAATGACATCCTCTTGTACTTTAAGAAATTGGCCACTGAAAAGAAAGCGCCTTACCAGACCCTTATGAACGAGGCATTGCGGGAATACCTGAAGAAGACTCGAAAGCAGTGCGCCTGAGCAAGAACTATTTCAACCTCTTCAATTCCTCATTCCTGTTGAGGACCGAGCAAACGAGTATTCTTTTTTCCTTCTCGTCCACGGCGTATATGACCCTGAACTCGCCCTGGGTGGTCCTGTATCCGGCCATCCCCTTGTAGCTGAAATTTTCGAGTTTTTTGGAGTCCTGCGGGTGGGGGTTTCTTCTGAGGGAGGCTATCTTGATGAACACCTGGCGGAGCCTTTTTGCGTCGGCGTTGCCCTTCGCATCTCCATACAAATGATCTCCTTCGAGTTTGGAGAGGGCGTCTTCCGATATCTCCAGCCTATACGGCAAGCTTCAGCCTTTTTGCCGCTTCTTCGAGGGAGATGAATTTCCCCTTTTTCAATATCTCTTCCAGAAGCCTCGTTTCAAACACATCCTCCAGGGCTTCCAGTTTTTTGAAATCCTCGTATCCTATGACCACCGCCACGGGCTTGTCCCTTTTCTTTATGAGGGTCCGTTCCTGTTTATGCTCGGCCTCGGAGACTATCTCGGAGAGCCTGGCCTTGGCCGCCGCAAGCTTCATTGCCTTCATAAATGCACCTCCGGCCTTAATCTTAGTCTATTTGGTCAAATTGGTCAAGTTGGTCTGGCGGGCTGGGCGCGGCCTCCGCCCTTGACTACCCCTCCCCGCAACCCTTAAACTAAGAAATTGACCGCTTCGGGGCGTAGCGCAGTCTGGCAGCGCGCACGGTTCGGGACCGTGAAGTCGGAGGTTCAAATCCTCTCGCCCCGATTTTTTTATTATGACGCCTTTTCAAGGCGCTCCGCGATCCAGAGCTTTATAATAGACTGCCTGGGCACGCCCAGGCGGTTTGCCTCTTTGTCCAGCATATGTATCATCCATACAGGGAAGTCCACGTTCACTCTCTTCTGCTCGTGCTCGGGCCTCCTGGCCCTGGAGACATCAAGGTATGCGGAAATGTCTCCGCCCTCGTCGAATTTTTTATCGAACTCCTTAGCTTTCATATATCTCGACCTCCTCTTTCCTTGAACGCCTCACGGAGATGATCCTGATCTTATAACTCCTGTAAGCAACAACTCCCGACCAATGCTTCCCCGATATCTTCCCGATCACCAAAAAGCGCGGCTCGTCACCGGTCTTCACCGGGACCTCGATCAGATCGGGGTCCTCCCAAAGGGCCTGGGCCTCATAAAAATCAATCCCGTGCTTTTTCTTATTGCTCTCGCTCTTTTCGGGATCGAACTCAAATTCAGGTCTCATTTTGTATAGAAATTATACCATCATTGTATTTAAAAAGTGCTATACTTCTCTAAGCAAGACCCGCGCCGGGGCGGCCTCGGCCCCGATGAGTTTTAAAGGCAGGCAGATAAGCTCGTAATTGCCGGGGTTGACCGAGCAAAGGTCCAGGCCCTCGATGAGCCATATTCCCTCCTGGAGCAAGGTGACGTGCACCGCCGTGTTGTCGCGGTTATAGCCGCCCACCGACAGGTAATCCACCCCGACAAGGAGGACGCCTGTGCGGGCAAGGTATTCCGCGCCTTCGAGGGAGAGATGGACATACTCCCTGTGGAACTCGGGCTCGTTCCGGAATATGGAATTTCTGGTCTTGAAGAGAAGCCTCTGGCCCGGTTTTATATCGTTATCAATAAGCTCCGGGGCCTTTATGGATTCGGGGTCTTTTATCTCGATCACGCGGGCCGGCCCCACGAGGACGGAAAGCGGCGCCCTGTCCACGGTGTCCCCGCCCCGGATGAAATGCGCGGGGGCATCGACGTGGGTCCCGGCATGGGCCCCCATGGAGAGGCTCGAGAGGACGTGATTATCGCCCTTTTCGAAGTCCTTTACGCGCCGGATTTGAAGCTCCGGGTCGCCGGGCCAGCCCGGCATTCCGGGCCTCAGGGGGACCGAAATTTCTATCAAATTTCCGCCCATGTTTTCCTCCTCATTGCCACCCATGTGGAGGGCTATTTCCCCTTGAGCGCGCGCTCGACGGTCTTTATAGCGCAGAACTCCCCGCACATGCTGCACACGTCCTTCTCCGAGGGAGGGACGGCCGCGCGCAGGCGGCGGACCTTTTCGGGGTCCATGCTCGTCTCTATCATGCCCTCCCAATCGAGGGCCTTGCGGAAGCGGGCCATCTTCTTGTCTTTTTCGAGGGCCGAGGGGATGCCCTTTGCCAGGTCCGCCGCGTGGGCCGCGATTTTGGATGCTATGACGCCCTCTTTCACGTCTTCGATATCGGGGAGCCGTATATGCTCGGAGGGGGTGAGATAGCAGAGGAAGTCCGCGCCGGCGGCACCGGCGATTGCGCCGCCTATCGCGCCCACTATGTGGTCATAGCCCACGCCGATATCGGTCACAAGCGGGCCAAGCACATAGAACGGCGCGCCTTTGCAGAGCTCTTTTTGTATCTTGATATTCAATTCCACCTGATTTAGCGGCACATGGCCCGGCCCCTCGATTATGACCTGCACCCCGGCCTCGAGCGCCCGGTCGCGGAGTTCGGATAGGGTCAGGAGTTCCTCAAGCTGTGCCCTGTCCGTGGCGTCCTCTATGCACCCGGGGCGCATCGCGTCCCCGAGGGAGAGCGTCATGTCGTGAGCTTTGGCAATATCGAGCAGCCGGTCGTATTCCGCATAGAGCGGGTTTTCGCGGTTGTTAAATATCATCCATTCGAGGAGGAAGCTCCCGCCCCGGCTCACCACATCGAGCACCCTGCCCTCGCCCTTAAGCCTTTCAACAGCTTTGAGGGTGATCCCCGAGTGCACTGTCGCGAAGTCCACGCCGAGGCGCGCGTGCTCCTCTATCACGGCGAAGATGTCGTCCCCGGTCATTTTCGCTATTTTCCCGTGCCGCTCCACGGCGCGCACGGCGGCCTCATATATGGGGACGGTCCCGAAGCAGATATCATATTCCGTGAGGATCAAGTTTCTAAGTTCCTTTATCCTGCCGCCCGTCGAGAGGTCCATCACCGCGTCCGCCCCGTAGCGGGCGAGGATATCCAACTTGGCCTTTTCCTCGTCCAGCGAGTCCCTGTCCCTCGATGTGCCGATATTGGCGTTTATCTTCGTGCGGAGGCCCTTCCCGATCCCAAGGGCCGTTGCGGCGTGGTTTTTATTGCGGGCTATAACCGATTGCCCGTTCGCGATATCTTCCGAGAGCCGTTCGGGGGTTATCCCCTCTTTATCGGCCACCTCCCGGACCTCGTCGGTTATAATCCCGTGCCTTGCGTATTCTATCCTTGTCATTTAAGCATCCTCATGAATTTTTCCGCTTGGGCTTTAATGTTCTTCTGACCGAATATGCCGGAGATAAGGGCTATCCCGTATGCACCGGCCCCCAGGGCCTCTTCCATATTATCCCGTTTGATGCCGCCCAGGGCGAATATGGGGATCGAAAGCTCGCGTGCGGCCTCGGAGAGTTTTTTTATGCCCACGGGGTTTCCGTATTTCATCTTGGAGGGGGTCTCGTATACGGGGCCAAAGGTAATGAAATCCGCGCCGCTCCGCTCCGCCCGCCTTGCCTCTTCGATATTATGAGTGGATGCGCCTATCATGAGCTTCTCGCCCGCAATCTTGCGCACGGCGCCGGGGGGAATGCTGTTTACACCGAGGTGCACGCCGTCCGCTCCTGAGGCAAGCGCCACGTCCACCCTGTCGTTTATGAATAGCCTGGCCCCGAAGCCCGCGGTCAATTTCCGCAGCCCCTTTGCAAGGGACAGCAATTCCCGGACCGGGAGGTCTTTCTCCCTTAATTGTATCGCCCGGACCCCGCCCGCAAGCGCCGCCTCGCAAGCTTCTTCCAGATTTGGCATAAGGGTCCCGTCCGTAATGAGATAAAGCCTGAAGGGCCGCTTGGAATCGTGTGTGCTCAAAGCATCCCCTCGATGGGGCTCGAGGCCGTGGCATAGAGCTTTTTGGGGATGCGCCCGGCCTTCCAGGCGAGCCTTCCCGCGAGCACGGCGTATTTCATCGCCTCCGCCATCGCGACCGCGTCCTTCGCGCCCGCTATAGCCGTGTTCATAAGAACCGCGTCGCAGCCAAGCTCCATCGCTATAGAGGCGTCCGAGGCCGTCCCCACGCCCGCGTCCACTACAACCGGCACAGAGGCGCCCTCAAGAATTATTTTTATGTTGTAAGGGTTTCTTATCCCCAGGCCCGAGCCGATGGGCGCGCCAAGGGGCATGATGCATGCCGCCCCGGCATCCACAAGCCTTTTTGCCGTGACGGGGTCGTCGTTCGTGTAGGGCATCACTATGAAACCCTCTTTGGCCAGGATTTCGGTCGCTTTAAGGAGGCCAATCACATCGGGGAAGAGCGTCTTCTCGTCCCCGATGACCTCGAGCTTCACCATGTCCGAGAGGCCGGCCTCCCTGCCGAGCCTCGCATAGCGGAGGGCATCCTCCACCGTGTAACAGCCGGCGGTATTGGGCAGTATCTTGTATTTCGCCGTGTCTATGTAATTCAGGAGGCTTTCCCCGGAGCGCTTCAGGTCCACCCTCCTTACGGCCACGGTCACGACATCGCTCCCCGAGGCCGCGAGCGCCCGCACCATCTCCTCGTTAGTCCTGTACTTCCCCGTGCCCACCCAGAGCCGGGACCTGAATTCAATGCCGTTAATCACAAGCTTATCTTCCATTCATCCTCCGCCCACCAGGTTTACTATCTCAACCTCATCGCCCTCCTTGAGGGCGAACCCGGCGTAGTCTTTCTTCTTCACTATCGCCAGATTTACCTCCACGGCGACCCCTTCGCGCCTTAAATTCAATTCACTTAAGAGGGCCTCCACCGTGCCCGCCTTCGTCTCCGTGACATCGCCGTTTACTTTTATTTTCATCCCGAATAAAAACCGCTCTGATTTTGAAATAAAAAAACCGCCTCCCCCGCGGGGTTGCGGTCTGCCTTTTTTAGAGAGTTCCCTTATCCCGTTCCCTACGGCGGCACTACCCGCGTCAGGTTCAAGGGGTTTCTCCCGAAAGGAGTCTCAGGCCCGTATAATAAAGGGCCTCCCCCAGGGCTAATTTAAAGTATATTCAATCGGCTGTGAGAGTGTCAATTGCGCCCACGGGTGCCTAATTGTATAATTAGGTGGTAATGAAATTTGCCGGATGTTCGGAAAAGTTCACAATTCGCCATAATTTATTCACAGGCGCTTACTAAAATATGCCAAAGGAGGTATGAAGATGAAAAAGGTAATGGCGCTGGTCCTTGTAATCGCTCTGGGGACCATCACATGGGGCTGTACGCAGTACCACGCCCAGGGGGCCGGGGTCGGGGCGGCCGTGGGCGGCATAGCGGGCGCGCTCCTCGACCGGAAGAACCCCTGGAGGGGCGGCGTGATAGGCGGCGCCTTGGGCGCGGTCGCCGGGGCCACCATCACGGACATCTCCATGCAGGCCTCCCGCGAGGCCGCGGTCACGGGCAAGCCCGTGGAATACCGCACATCTGACGGGCGCGGCGTTTACAGGGCCGACCCCATCGCCTATAACGAGCAGACAAAGTGCCGGAAGGTGCAGGAGAGGGTCTGGGAGGACGGAAGGATCGTCAAGGACCAGATCAAGGAGATCTGCGAGGGCGAGAAGACCGAGCCAAGGTACTAAGCGGGGCCTAATGACCGAGGCAATGAGCGAGGCCCAAAAAGGCCGGAAGGTCAAGGTCCATTATAAAGGGATGTTCGAGGACGGGACCCTCTTCGATTCCTCGGAGGGACGGGAGCCTTTGGAGTTCGTATTGGGCGGCCGCCAGATGATAGAGGGCTTCGACGAGGCCGTCCCCGGCATGAAACCGGGCGAGAAAAAGACCGTCCGCGTCCCGGCGGAGAAGGCCTATGGCCCCCGCCACGAAGAGCTTGTCCTCTTAAAAAAGAAAAGCGAGTTCCCCCCCGCCATCAAGCCCGAGATCGGCCTCCGCCTTCATATCCGCCACCCGAGCGGCGGCACCCTGGGCGTCACCGTCACCGGGATAAAAGACGAGACCGTCACCTTGGACGGCAACCACCCCCTTGCCGGACGGGATTTGGTCTTCGAGATAGAGCTGGTGGAAGTGGAGGGATAGAGTAGAAATTTAAGATTTGAAATTTGAAATTTGAGAAGGGCGGCTTTCAGCCGCCCTTTTGGTTGGGCTAAAAGAATGGGACCAAAATTATGCTCTTTTAGTTACAAATTCTTTTAAACGCGTATTTTCAATCATCTGCTTCAATGTTTTGAGCGTGAAGACTTTCCCTCTGGTGGCCAGAATCATTTTTTTCATATCTTCCCGGCGCACACTGAAGCCGCGACCCCCGATACAGGCGATCACCTCATATTTCGGGATGCCATCCGTTCTGCCCTCAAGACTTAATGTACCCAAGTGCTGAATACGTGTGACTTTATCTCTGGCCGTTCCATCATCCTCCGTAATTTTGGCCTCAATAATGACCTGTGGATTAAATTCGCTCGGGATTATAAAATCGGGTGTTTGATCGAATCCTTCAATTCGTTCAGCCCGTTTAGTTTTTCTGTAGCTAATGCCTGCCTTGTTCAAGACCTCCTCAACCGCTGATTCAAGGGCATCGCCAACAAGTTCACTCACTGAGTCGCGGTGTCCGGCAAAGGGTCTTCCCAGAAAACGTTCATACAGGAGCATAGGATAAGGAACACCCATTCCGGCGAGGTTCCGAAGTGTTTCCGTGCCATGTTTTGTATCAGCTTTATCAAGGCGGTGAAATTGATTATCATTAACCACAGGAGCACCATGGGTCAGCAATTCACAGGCGGTTTCAACAAGTACTTGAAGGCGTTCCTTTGTCTGTCCACTCACCTTTAAATCATTTCCCGGCTTCATGCGAACCTTACGGTCAATAGAACGAACAAAACCCTGGGAGATATTTATTCCTTTTCTCTGGCTTGCAATATAACCCCATTCGGAAGGTGTAAATCCGAGCATTGCCCTTAAGACGATAAAAGCAACGGGCTTGACGATAACAGCCGAGTAAACTTTTTCAGCCTGAAATTCAGCGAATCCGGAGGTTTTTGCCTTTAAAGTTTCATATCCACCCTCGAATACAGGATAATCAATAAAGCCCACCCCTTTTGGCATAATAAGGAATTCCGATTCAAGACACGAAAAAACTGTATCTACATACTTTTCAGGATTCTTTAAAATTTCATCAGGAGTTGCCTCAAAAGGATACTTCATCCTTCTCCCCGTATTTGGCTTTATTTTCTGCTACGACAATATGAGAAGTCCTTGTATTCTGATAACCGGGGCAATTTAGATACAGTAAAATTTTCTCCCAGTCACCAAACTGATTAATCCAATTTTCTATCACTAAAAGGCGTGTTTCTGTTTTTTTCTTCCTATTCCACTCCTTGCGTAAATGCCAAACAGCCAAGCGAATAAGATGTCCAAAAAATATGCATTTTTTATCGCCTAAAGTAGGCTTCACACCCCCCTGATTCAGTTTCTCTATATCGGATTCTATTAGGGCTTCCAAATCTTTAATCTCCCGGGGTAACCACCGCTTGGGAACGACCCCTGTTGACCGACATACAAAGACCGTATCAATAATTGAGGAGCCTGTTCCGTTTATATGAATCGAGGCGCCCATCTCACCGGGGCAGGGCAGAGAGGCGGAGCAAGTCAATCCTGAATCGAGCAGCGCCACTGCAACAGGATAGTATGCCTTTATATCATTATGATGGTAAGTGAAAACAAAAGGGTGCCCGGGCTTAAGGGCCTTTGCCATTCTTTGAAAAACAGAAGAAAGGCCCTCAGCGAAATGCAATAAACCCCTTCCCATGCTCTCGTTGCCGGTCAGTTCCGCATTATTGCGGGTTGATGGATGAGTGAAGGCCGGCGACTTGTCTCTTATCAGCTTTCTGAGCCAGACATAGCAGAAGTCCATAAGCTCCGCATATTGCACATTCCCGAAATAAGGCGGATCGGTAAAAACGGCATCCAGAAATCTTTCCGGGATATCTTCCTTAGCAGCATCAGCGCATGCGATCGAGATGCCCCGCCCCTTATTGCCTGAGGAGCCATTCGATTTCTCCCCAATCCATTCACCTTGAATCGGGACGATCTCCTTTTTATGTCCGCGATGACGGACCTCGAAGGGTCTCTCACAATAAGACTTTGCTTTGCGGTATTTTTCAATAATATTGGTCCAACCACCACTTCCCACACAAACCTTTTTATCAGGTTCCATTATGCCCAAAAGGTTTGATTCACATTGAATCAGGCCCACAGGGAAGCCATGCACGGAAAATATGTCCAATGATTTCAGAGCCATAGTGTCATATCGGCAGAGCATGTTTTGGTAACGGAGCAAATCGGAAAAGTTTGTCGCCAAAGCATTCCTTATCTGCTCGTCGGGATATTTGGTGATAAACCCGGCGCTTACCTCCAACCCGAGCAATTGCCTGAAATTAAACAAATCCCGATAATATTTGTATCCCCACCGATGGAGTCTATCGGTTTCATCTCCCCTCGGAATCTCATCCTCAGGAAGGAAAATTGGCCGAAGATTTCGCCACTTTTTCTCAGCCTGTTGCAGGATATTAAAGTCATTACTATCAGGTTTTTTAAAAAACCTGCCAACGTGTTTTCCTTTACAGTGCCTGCAATAATATTCGATTGCAAACAAGCGATGGTGCAACGGAGCTTGCTCGGCAACTGAAAATGTATTGTTTGTTCCACAGTGGGGGCACTTACATTTATTCCGTTTAGCAGGGCCATTTTCAATAAGCCTGGCTGAACAAGATTTGCACCTGCCAGGATTTCCCCGGTCGTCTACTTCCGATAATTCGCCGCATTCCGGGCAGATGAACACATGCTTGGGATGGCGTGCATTTCCAGAAAGAAGATAACCGGGAAAGAGGTCAAATTGATTTCCACAGCTTACGCATTTCTTTATTTTTACCCACAAAAAATATTTTACGCGGGCATTTTTTGAACCGCATACAAGACAGATGGTTTGATAGAGATTTCCAACCTCTTCCTCAAGCGATGCTAATAATTTTTTTGCGGCAAGCTCATATTCTTTAAGATTCACATAATCGAGTTCTTGTTTAACAATCCAATAAGACATGGGATTAATATCAAATCCTATTATGTCGCAGCCTACTCGATTGGCTTCGATCAAGGGTGTTCCACCCCCCATGAATGGGTCGGCTATACAAATACCGGGAAATTCATTACTTTCATAAAATGCTTCATCGAGGGGTTTTGGAGAAAATTCCGAAAGGATCAGACCGCGAAAAAGGGTTCCCGGCCTCCGTGCAAACCATTTATGAACAGCAATAATAGGGCGATAGTTTTGCTGAATTTGTTTCTCTCTGAGGGCCAGGTCAGCTATAAAGGGTATATCAAAGTTTTTTTCAATCATCTTGGTCCTCGAAAATAGCACATATAGATTTACATATTTCCCCAGCAATTTCCAATAATAAAGAAATCCCGGCGGGGCCGATTAAATGATTATGCTCCGAAACGGGTGTCCGAAAAGGCCCTCACTCCTGCCATTTTCTCTAAGGGGCCGCCCCTTTTTTTAATAAAAGGCACCAATTACAAGAAGCTTTTTTCTTACGTGTTTAAGCACGTTTACATGAGTTCCGGGATTCAGCGCCAGGTTTTGATTCCCTTTGCCAGCGCTTCCCAGGACCAAATCATGGTGGCCCGAAAATAGTGTCCCCGGTCCCCTTGACGGCGTCACTCTATTAGGGTTTAGAATAGCCCTGCCGGAGAGCCCCCGGCCATTCGGGTCTTTATTCCCCTCGCCTAATGGGAGAGGGGCAGGGGGTGAGGGCCTCTCGCGCTGTCGCTGACGCGACAGTTTGAACAAAAAAGGAAAAAATCAATTATGGCAAAAGGATTTAAAAATAAGATATTGGGGTGCTTTCGGATGAGGGCGAAGAAGAAAAGAATGAACAGCTTGAACGGCAAAAACTCGCAAGTGGCGGGAATCAAAGGGAAATCCGGTTTTGGCTTGAACGCCAAAAAAAACGCGCGCGCGCGCGATAATACATAGGCTCTTTATTAGTTCTGATATAATTATTTGCCTAAAAAAATGAAGAAAAAAGCGGAAATTCAGTTAATAAATGAATTTAAAAGGCTCCTCGAAGCCGGCAAGGGAATCCCCCCGGGCAAGGAAGAGGCCATATTCTCGCTCCTCGATATCATAGGGGAAGGGGTCAGGATCCTCGATAAGGACTTCAGGATCATATTCGAGAACAAGGCGCACAGGGACATCTTGGGGAGCAATGTCGGAGAGTACTGTTACAGGGCATACCAGAAGAGGGATAAAGTCTGCGAGAATTGCGCCGTTTCCATGTCCTTCGAGGACGGGAAGGTGCATAAGGACGCAAGGCGCGTGGTCACCGGGAAAGGGTTGAGATACGTCGAAGTGACCTCCTCAAATTTAAGGGACCGGGACGGGGACGTCATTGCGGGAGTTGAGATCGTAAGGGACGTGACCGAACGGAAACGCCTGGAAGACGAAAAGCAGAAACTCATCTCGGCCCTCCGGGAAGCCCTGAACAGCATAAAAGTATTGAAAGGACTGATCCCGGTCTGTGCCTGGTGCAAAAAAGCCAGGAACGACAAAGGCTACTGGGACAACCTCGAAAATTACATCCGGGAGCATTCCGAGGCCGATTTCACTCACGGGATATGTCCCGAATGCCTGGACAAGGCCTTTTCCGAAATGGACGACCGGGAGGAATCAAAATGAGGGAAACGGACTAAACTTCCATTAGACCATCTTGCGGCAGGTGACTATTTCTTGCTCTGATGAAAAGAGGCGCTTGTTCATGGCGCACTCGCCCGCGCAGGGGTTGAAACGCTCCATGTACTTATTAAAGTTCTTCAAGACGCCCCCGAGGGAGACCTGGCGCACGTTCGCCAGTTTCGGGGGGATGCTCGGGCACGGCGAGACGTCGCCCACGGGGTCTATGTAGATGAAGCGCTTCCCGCCCACGCATGGGGCGTCTTCGCGCGGGAATTCCATGCACACGAAGGGAGGGTCATAGAGTTTTCTTATCTCCTCCCTTTCCTCCCTGGTGAGGAGGGTCTCCTTTTCGGTCCTGTCGTTCCAGTTCCCGGCGGCCATGGGAAAGAGGATCATGACGTAACCGGCCTTCCAGCCCTTTGCCATCTGTATCAGCCTTTTCATGTCCGCCAGGCCGTTCGCGACGTCTTCCTTCGAGGCGATGGTCCAGATGCTGAAGCCGATGCCGGCCTCGGCCAGTTTGCGGATGCCCCCGGTCGTCCTTTCGAAGCATCCCTTATAGCCGCGGCCCGTGTCGTGGACCTCGGGATAGGAGCTGTCCAGAGAGATATTGCATTTCCTCAGGCCCGCTTTCTTGAGTTCCCGGACCATGCCGTTTCCGAGGAGTATGCCGTTTGTGAAGATAGATGCCTCGAGGCCGCTTGCCGTCGCGCAGGCGACAAGCTCCGTGATGTCCTCTCTCAAGAGGGGCTCGCCCCCGATGAACGTCACTCTCGGGATCAGGTATTTTTTCGCGTCTTTTATGATGTTCTTTATTTCTTCGGCCAAGAGCTCGTTCTGCCTGGCCTGGGAGGCGCCGACCGCGCAATGCGCGCACCTGCACTGGCATTTATAGGTCACGCCTATATAAAGCCTTCGGGGGAGCGTATATCCCTGAAATTTGAGGACCGCCCGTTTGGCGGCCACATCGGGCTTTTTCAGGGCAAAGAGGAAAGACTCTCTCAGGTTATTCATGCTCTAATCACATTCCCGTCCGGGGAAACGCAATATGCCGGGCGGACAGGTCGCAAGACCTTGCCCGCATGCGGCCGCGGAATCAAGACCCTGAATCTTTTAAGTCCTTTTAGCCCGCGTACGGAACCCAGGGCTAATTTACGTTAAAGCACGAGGGCCGGGTGGAGCTTATATCCGGCCATCCGAATACGACATCTCCCACCTTTGAGGCCCAGTCGTACGAGCCCACGGGGAACTGCACGGGGTCGAAATAATTTATAAGCAGAAAATCTCCCGGGGGGAGATACCCGATCGTCCAATTGAACCGGCAGGTCTTGAGGGGCACCGCCTCATCCCGGCACGCCCAGCCCTTCGCATACTGATCGGGAATAACGCCTCCCGTATGCCGGTAATACACCACGAAGGCCAGGGTATCCACGCCGCGCGCGAAATCGTACACCTCCGCGAAAGGATTCATATAAGGGTCGTTTGTCGTCCAGGCATCAAGGATGGCAGGCGTTGTAGCCGTTCCTAAAGATGCGACCGTCTGCACAGGGACAACCATCATCTCATAACCGCATGTGTTTGTGCCGTCGCTCGATATGGCCGCCGCGGGCACCATCAGCAATGCCATAAAGGCCATGATAACAAAAACCGCCGCTCTTTTCATCTTCTTACCCTCCTGTATTTTCTAAAAAAACCTATATAAAGCAGAGACAATCCCCGCGTAGATATTGACATAAGCTATTTTAATTGTCAATCAGTTTTCTTTTAAAAAATCGTAAAAAGAATCCGAGGTCTTAAGACTTTTCCATAATTGCCCAAAAATTAGCAAAATATTGCTCTCTTCATATAAATTCCTTAAAATCCGGATATAATTTAATCAGAATTTTCCTCTTGCCCGCATCCCAATCAGATGAAAGAAATCCCCAGAATAGTAATCCTCGGGGCCGGTTTCGGCGGCCTGAGGGCGCTCAGGGTCTTCTCCCGCTCGCTCCCGGCAGAGAAGGCCCGGATAATTTTAATAGAACGGAACAATTATCATACCTTCTTCCCCCTTCTCTATCAGGTGGCGGCGGCGGAGCTGAACCCGGAGGAGATCGTTTACCCGGTAAGGGGGATACTGAGGAGAAGGCCGGGGGCCGAGTTCATAATGGGCAATGTCAACAAGGTTGATCCCGCCGCGAAGAGGATCGAGCTGGACGGGCTGAGCATCGGGTACGACTACCTTATACTTGCCATGGGGAGCGTGACCAATTACTACGGGGTGCCCGGAGCGGAGGAAAACTCCTTCGGCTTAAAGACAATGGAAGAAGCGATAAGGATCAGGAACCATATCCTAACCTGCTTTGAAAAGGCCTCTCTGGAGGCTGACGAGAAGAGGAAAACCCGCCTGCTCACGTTCGTAATTGTAGGCGGGGGGGCCACGGGCGTGGAGTTCGCGGGGAGCTTATCCGAGCTGATACGCGGCTCCGTCATGCGGGATTACCGGGGGTCCAAGCCGGGCGATATCCGGGTCCACATGCTCGAAAGGGAAGGTGCGCTCCTTTCGGGTTTTCCCGCCGTCCTGCAAAGATATGCGCTCAGGAGGCTTACCAGAATGGGCGTGGAAGTGCACCTTAAGTCCCCGGTAAAGGAAGTGGCCCCCGGGGCCGTGATACTCGAAAACATGAGGGTGATCTCAACCGATACGGTCGTCTGGATGGCGGGCGTCCAGGGCGTGCCGGCGGCGCGGATATGGGGATTCAGGCCCGTCCAGGCCGGAAGGCTTGAGACCCTCCCCACGCTCCAGGACCCGGGACATCCGGAAACCTATATTGTGGGAGATTTGGCATTTGCCAAACAAGACGGGGCCTTCGCCCGTAATGGTGGAATGCCCTTACCCCAAGGCGGCCAGAAACCGCCGTATCCCCAAGGCGGCCAGAAGCCGCCGTTTCCAATGATTGCCCCGGTTGCCATACAGCAGGGCGCCTGGGCCGCCCGGAACATAATAAGGCAGATAAGGGGAGAAGAGCCCGTCCCTTTCCGCTATCGTGACAAGGGGGCCATGGTCACAATCGGGCGGAATGCCGCGGCGGTGTACTTCAAGGGGCGCTCGTTCACGGGCTTTTCCGCATGGGTCCTGTGGCTCATAGTGCATTTGTGGTACTTGATAGGCTTCCCCAACAGGTTTCTGGTCCTCTTCCATTGGGCAATGGACTATTTCTTCTATGAAAGGGTGGTGAGGCTCATTCTGCCGAGGGAAGAGGAGAGAAACGGAAGGGCTTGACAGGGAAAAGGGCCGGGCCGCTTTCGCTTATGACGAGGCCCTCCGGAACGCGGCCGACGACTTCCTCAGCAATATCCCCAATACGGGATATCACGTAATGGCCGACGATGTTCTCGATAGGATCAACTCCGGGAAGGACGATTTCATAATAGTGGACCTGAGGATGCCCAAGGAAAAGAAATACGACCAGGGACACCTGCCCGGGGCCATATACATCGGTTTCAAGGAGATAGCGAAGCCCTAAAACCTTGCAAAGCTCCCCATGGACAAGGACATCATAGTCCACTGCGATACCGGGCACGAACAGAACAAGGTGCTTGCGGTCTTGAGACTCCTCGGATACAAGCGCCAGTTCAATGAGCAAGTGCAACACTTGGGGCTACACAGGAGTTACCCTAAGTGTTTATGGAGAGACGATATAAGCAACTGAGTCTGGAGGAAAGGGACAGGATAACGGAGCTGAAGGCAGG
>Ga0214473_10001229_pt1 | contig 34555 bp, 25 predicted proteins | sample RVTome_7_FD_203509 | JGI IMG/M metagenome (GOLD analysis project Ga0214473, IMG submission 203509) | Soil microbial communities from uranium-contaminated site in the Upper Colorado River Basin, Wyoming, United States - RVT98D197 | ecosystem: Environmental > Terrestrial > Soil > Contaminated >... | reverse complement strand
ATCGCACATCCGTCTCGCTTGAGAACGATTTTTGGGATGGGCTGGTCACCATCGCCCGCGCTGACGGCAAGTCCGTCGCGGCGCTGGTCGGCGAGATCGACAAGAGACGGAGCGCTAGAGCAAGCCCTCAGCCGAGCCTATCGGCGGCTATCAGGATCTATGTGCTGGAGCGCATGCGCGAAGGCTATTAGTTTCGAATCATGCTCTAACCGCCGCCGAAGATACTGATACCCTTTTTCCAGTCATCAGGCGCTTCCGGCTTGGGGCTCGGCCGGCGGGGCTTGACCGGACGAGGGCGCGGCTTGACCACTTCAACGGCGGCGGGGGTCGGTTCCGCTGCCGGGGTTGCTGCCGCCTCGGCTGGGGGCGCAGGCGGTTGAGACTCCATGGTTGGCGCTACCGCTGGAGGCTCCGGCACCACCGCAGCGGAGGATGAGGCCGGCGCTTTCGGCGCAACGGCCGCGGCAGGAGGCGTGGGCATTGCCTCGGAAGGTTTGGTTGAAGCGGGCGTCACCGTCTCGGTTTCGGTCTGCCAAGCCTCCTGAAGCAGCTCGATCGCCGAGGGCGAGGCCTTGGCCGAGGGCGAGGATTGCGGGATCGCCTGGTTGGGCTGCTCCGTCTCGGCCGTGGGTTTCGATTGCTCGAGCGGTTCCGGCTCAGGCACGGGCGCTGACTCCACCAGCGGCTCGGATGGCTCCTCAGGCACGGAGGAGGTTGTCTCCTCGGACTCCGCTTCGGCAGGCGGCGGCGTCCGGCCGCTCACGTCGAGCGTCTCCAGCCGCTCGACATCCTCCTGCATGCGCCGCATGGTGAGATAGGCCTCGATGGCCGCAATATCGACGGCAGGCGAAATCTCGCCGGCCTTGTTGAGCGCACCGGTGAAGACGAGGGTCACCGGGGGCATGTCCTTATTGGCGCCGCCGGCGAGGCTCACGGCCCACTCGCTATCGAGCTTGAGGCTGGCCAGCTCGACATAACCGTTGACCTTGGTTTCGGCGCCGGGGCCTACCAGCGTTGCCGGAGCGAGGCGGAGCGTGCCGTTCTTGATCTCGAAGGCGAGCTTGGCCGGGGCGTATTTGTAGACGCCCTTGGTGATGTTCTCGCGCACGCTCTGCGTCTCTGCCTCGATCTCTTCCTTATCGGCCTTGATAGTCTTCTTGGCGGCCGCCGCAGCGACGCCGCGCAGCGGGGCGGATGACAGCGATTGGAGCGCGCCGGCGCCTAGCGACAATGTCCCCTCCCCGCTCAAGCCGGCAACGACGCCCGGAGGGCTCAATCCTTCGCCTTGAACATTGAAGGCGAGATCAAAGGGACCTTTGGCGAGAACAGATCCGGTGACGCTCTTGGCGAGTTCGTCGAGCTTGCCGTTCTTGACCTCGGCACGTGCGGTAAGCTCGGCGCCGTTACCGCGCGGCGAGAGGCTCCCCGAACCGGCAAACTCGCCGCCGAACAGGCGCCCCTTGAGATCGGTAACGGAGAGCCCGTCCTTGCCGACCGAAGCGGTCAGCGTGGCGCCCTGCACCTTGACGGCCGAGCCCAGGGAGAGCGTATTGGCTTTCAGCGCGATCTCGCCTTCTGCATGCTCGATCGGCCCAAGCGAGAAGCCGCGCGCCGGCCAGACCCCCGAAGCGCCGGCGCCGATCGCGCCCAGCATCTCCTCCGTCGAGGGAGTGCGGTGCCAGGCCACCAGCACCCCGAGCAGCGACGGCAGTGACATGGTGCTGGCGCTCCCCGACAGGGCAAAGCGCGTCTTGGCGCCGCTTAGGTCCAAATGGGCGGCGCCGGTGACGTCCTCCCCCGCGATGTTGCCGGCGATGGTGTTGAGATCGACCTTCGAGGCCTGCTTGGTGAAATCGAGGCGGAGACTCAAGGGAACACCCGCGGCGCTTGGCGGCGCCTCGAAGCCGAGCAAGGTGAGCGCCGCGCTCGCATCCTGGCTCACGACCGCGCCTTTGCCGCTAAGGGCAAGCCCGCTTGGCTGCAGCGACCCTTGCCCGACGAAGGCGACCTCAATCGCCGCCGTCTCGAGGGCGGCCTTGCCGGTGACCTTGGTGCTCGGCACGCCTGAGAGCTTGACGATAAGCCTGCCCTGGCTCCCGGCAGGGGTGGCAATGCGCTCGAGCGGAAGATCGGGGAACAGCAGAACGAGAAACGCTTGCGGCTTCTCGCCGACGACCTTGCCGTCGATATCGATCTTCGCCTCGCCGGGTTTGCCGGGGTCGCCGAGCGCACGGGCCACGAGGGAGACATCGGACGCGCCCGCCTTGCCGCCAAGCTCGACGGAGGCTTTGGTCAATTCGCCTTCGCGGGAAGCCACCAGGCTTACACGCACATTCATGGGTGCCAATGGCGAGAGCTGCATCGAGCGGCTCACGCCCTCGGGCAGCCCGAACAGTCCGGCGGCAACGCGTAGGCTGTCGGCATTGGCGGCTTGGAGGGCGAAATCAACCCGGCCAGACGGCTTGTCACGCAAATTCTCGATCCGGCCCTTGCCGTTGAGCGCGAGTGCGCTGGCAGCCGCAAAGTCGAGCTTCTCCACGTCGAGCGTGCCGGCCTGAAGCGCGAAGCGTGCGTCGAGTTTGCCGGGTGGAATATTGGGCAGCAGCAGCTCGCCGACGCGCAAGGTCACGCGCATGTCGTTATCGGGGAGCTGCCCAAAGAGGTCCTGGCCAGGGCTGGCCGCCGCGTCCTTTCCGGACGAGAGCAGCCAGGATTGCCACAGCGGACCTTCGCCGATCACCTCGCGCAAATCGAGGCGGTCGCTGTCGAGGGTGAGCTCGATCATCGGGCGATCTCCGCCATGCAGATGCAGGCCGCCGCGGAACTTGGTGCCGCTCAGCTCGCCCGTGGCATCAACAAGATTGAGCTCGCCGTCGCCGATAGTGGCGTTGGCCATGAAGGTAAAATCACCGACCGAAGCCTGTCCCGACATATCGCGGTCGCCGGCAGCCCAGCGGGTGAGCGGCTTCAGCCCCGAGCCCTCGATCTTGATCGGACCGGCAAAGACGGGTCCGAACCCGCCACGGGCCAAGCGTCCCGAAGCCTCGATACGATTGCCGCCGGGAAGCACGGCTTTGAGGTGGTCCACGGTGAGCGCGCCATCCTTCGTGGCAAGCGCAAGGTCGACGGCGCCCACGAGATCGCCGCCCAATCCAGCCTGCTCGATGGCGACGGCAAGCGTTCCTTCCCCGAACTCGGAAGCTTGGGTGAGGACCTCGTCGGCAAACATGTAAAGGACGGTGGCCGGCGAAGGCCGGTCCTCGGCGCCAGGCACGACAAACAGGGCATCGAGATCGACAAAGCCCGCCGTAAGCTCAGCGCTGGCCTCGATGCGCTCGCCGAACTCGAGCGCGAGCTTGCCCTTGAAAATCTGGGGATGCCCCTTGGCATGGACGATGAGGTCGAAATCGGGAAGCTCGGCGCGGTCAGGGGTGGCTTTGAGCGGGCCCTTAAGCTCGAACAGCGACGCCTTGTCGCGCCGGGCAGTTTCTGCCGGTTGATTTTCGCTCTCAGAGCCGGCTTGCTCCGGTCCCTCGCTGCCGGGAACGACATTGGCGGCGCGCACGACGATGGTGCCGTCATAGACGGGCTTGCCGCCAAGCCCGGCCACGCCGCCGTCGAGCAGATAGGTGGTGTTGCGGTCAAGGTCGCGCAGCGCCGCCTTGATGCGCAACAGTCCGGCCGCATCGGGCTCGCTCGTGGAGAAGCGAAGGTCCTGCGGGTGCCCTTGGAAAGAATAGGTCGCCGACACCTTGTAAGGTCCCGACAAGGACTGGGCGCTCAAGTCGCCGGCGACGTCATCAAGGGTGAACTGCGGCACACCTTGCTTGGTGATCTCGATCCGGCCGCCGCTGATGCCGACCGCATCGAGCATCACGTCCTTTTGGGCGAGCGGCAGCGCCACGCCGCGGCGACCCACGTCGCTCCAATTGCCGGTGCCGTCCGCCTTGAGATCGAGACGCAAGACGGGATCCACAATGGCGATCTTGCGCGCCTCGACGGTCCCGCTCAGAAGCGCGCCGATATTGAGCCAGGCCTCGAGCGAGCGGGCCTCGAGGAACGGCCGGTCGAGGCGTCCCTCTTGATCGGCGACCTTGATGTCGTCGAACTTGAGCTCGGGCGAAGGCAGAAGGACGAGATGAACCTTGCCTCCGACCTTCACCTGGCGGCCGAGCAGATTGGTGGCTTGGGTCTCGAAGACCGAGCGGTAGTCGTTCCAGTCGACGAAGAGCGGCGCGGCAAATAGCGCGCTCAAGACCAGAATCAGCACTGCCGTCAAAGTGAGCAGGAGCGAGTTCACCGCCGTCCAGACCCAAGGCTCGAGGCGCGCGCTCTGACGCAGTTAAGCGCCGAGGACCCGGCCCCCCCGCGACGCGCCGTTATGCTAACGCAAAAATCTTGCCAGGATTGAGGATATTCAACGGATCGAGCGCCTTTTTTATGGCAGCCATCACCTCGACCCCCGGTCCGTGCTCGGCGGCGAGATAGTTAATCTTGCCCTGGCCAACGCCATGCTCGCCAGTGCAGGTGCCCCCGCAGGCCAGGGCCCGCTCGACGAGCCGGTCGAGGAAGGCTTGCACCCTCCGCCGTTCCTCCGGGTCGGAAGGCTCGATCAGTGGCATGACATGGAAGTTGCCGTCGCCCACATGGCCCACGATCGGGGCAAGCAGGCCCAGGCGGTCGATGTCCTCGCGCGTGGCCGTGACGCAGGCGGCAAGCGCCGAGATGGGCACGCAGACATCGGTCGACAGCACCTCGGCGCCCGGCTTCAACCCGCGCGCGGCCCAATAGGCATCGTGGCGCGCCTGCCAGAGTTTGGTGCGGTCTTCCGGCCGCTCGGCCCATCGATACTCCCCTCCCCCTTCGGCGCGCGCGATCTCGGCGAAGGCTTCCACCTGCTCGCGCGCGCCGGAAGCGGTACCGTGGAATTCGAGGAACAGCGTCGGCGTCTCGGGCAGATGAAGATGCGAATAGGCATTGCAGGCGCGGATCTGCGCCTCGTCGGCAAGCTCGATGCGGGCGAGCGGAATCCCCATCTGCAGCGCGGCGATGGTGGCGTTACAGGCGCCCTCGATCGAATCGAACGGGCAGACTGCGGAGAGGATGGTCTCGGGAATGCCGTAGAGCTTGAGCGTGAGGCTAGTGATGACTCCAAGCGTGCCTTCCGAGCCGATCAGGAGGCGGGTGAGGTCGTAGCCGGCGGACGACTTCCGCGCTCGGCCACCGGTCTTGATCACGCTGCCGTCGGCCAAGACCGCGGTGAGGCCGAGAACCGCGTCGCGCATGGTGCCGTAGCGCACAGCGTTGGTGCCGGAGGCGCGCGTCGCCGCCATGCCGCCGAGGCTCGCGTCAGCCCCCGGGTCGACCGGGAAGAAGAGGCCGGACCCGCGCAAATACTCGTTGAGCACTTTGCGCGTGACTCCAGACTCCACCACACAGTCGAGATCGGCCTCATGCACGGCGAGGATGCGGTTCATGCGGGAAAGATCGAGCGAGACGCCGCCGAACGGCGCGTTGACGTGACCTTCGAGCGAGGTGCCGGTGCCGAAGGGGATCACCGGCACGCGCGCCTCGGCGCAGAGCTTCACGATCTTCGAGACCTCGGCTTCGGTCTCGGCGAAGAGGACGGCGTCGGGCGGCTCGCGCTTGAGCCAGGTGAGCGTATTGGCGTGCTGCTCGCGAAGCGCCTGGCTCAAGGAGAAGCGCTCGCCGAAGCGCGCGGCAAGATGAGTGAAGAGGGCCCTCTTGCTCTCTCCCGTGGAGCGTTCCTGAGCTCCGGCCATGACTACGGTCATGCGCCCATCTTATAGGCGCTTCGCCGGGAAATGCTTAGGTTTTTCAGCGCCGCGATCAGAGGCCGACGACGACGATGACGGCCGCGAAGTGGCAGCTTGCCGCCGACAGCACGAAGCCATGCCAGATGGCGTTCTGATACGGGAGCCGCTCCCACAAATGGAACACAACGCCGATGGTGTAGAGCACGCCGCCGGCCATAAGGAGCGTCAGCACGCGGCCCGGCATCGCCGACATCAATGGCTCCCAGGCGGCAATCACCGCCCAACCCTGCACCAGATAGAGCGCGGTCGACAGGCCCTCGAGGAAGCGCGGTAGGAAGAGTTTAATGGCGATGCCGATGGCCGCCATGGTCCAGACCACGGCGAGCAGGCCGAGCCCCCAAGGGGTGTTCATCTTGATCAAGATGAAGGGGGTGTAGGTTCCGGCGATCATCAGGAAGATGGCGGCGTGATCGAGCCGGCGGAAGACTTCCTTGAGCTTGGGACGCCCTATGAGATGGTAGCCGGCCGAGCAAGCGAAGGTAGCGACCATGGCAAGCCCGTAGATCGAAAGACTCACCGCCCAGAGCATGGTCTGGGACTTAACGCCGATGATGAGGAGGGCGATCAGCGCGACGAGACTGGCGGTGACGCCGATGAGGTGGATGCACCCGTCGGCCACGCGCTCGCGAATGGTGTAGTCAGGATACACGATGCTGCCTCTGTCCCGGCTGATGCGGTCTTGGCTCATATAAGAAGATTAAGGCTGAAAATCACCTTACCAAGCCATATGGCGAGGATGAGGCGTCAACGTGAAGCGTCGCGGATGCGTTCAGGGTACGGATTGTCGCGCCACGCCGTCACTCACGCATCATTCCGGGTCAAGGCGGGTAATGACAAGCGCGGGGAACAGGACTATTGGCCGCAGACGCTCGAGCCCGTCGTGCAGACATAAGGCACGACCACGCCGGTAAAGCAGGTCGTGTAGAAGCGTGTGGTGATGATGTCGGGCTTGAGCTGCGCTTCCCGGGGGACGCCAGTGGGGCGAACGGCTTTCCAGAAGGGATCGCCCTTCACGCGGTAGGCGTAAAGGGTGACGTAGCGCCACCTCTTGGCGCGCTTCAGGTCAGAAGCGCTCTTGACGACAAGGGCTTGCGAACTTCTGGCTGCCTCGGCCTTCGAGCCGGCGCTATGGGTGGCCTTGATCAGTTGGCAGGCCGCCTCGGCGGGCCGGACCGCGCCGCAGGCAAAGGCCGCAATACCAAGCACAGCGACGCCCACCCTCAAAATTTGAAGCATATCCCAGTCTCCCGACTGACACGGAGGTCGTTTTCTTCTTTGGCAGCGCCGTCGACTAATCGCAACGGCAATAGCAGATTTTTCCTGCGGTTTTTTGTCAGACGCAGAGTCAGAGCTTGGCGTTTTCCCCGGCGTGACGTCAACCCTCTAACGCCGGTCAGGGGCCGGCCGTCGCACTCTTTGAGGCAGGCCCTCTTTTTATGCAGGGCCGAGGGGATGATATAGTTTTGAGTTCCATGACAAAGATTCGCTCCTCCGCCCTCCCTGCCCTGCCCCCGCCCGGCGAGGAGCAGCTCTCGACGTCGCAGCGCGCCATGCGCCGGCGCCCCCTTGCCTATCTCGACGCGCTCAATCCTGAGCAGCGCGAGGCGGTGGAGACGCTTGACGGCCCGCTGTTGGTCCTTGCCGGCGCGGGAACCGGCAAGACGCGCGTGCTCACCACCCGCATCGCCCATATTTTGAGCTTGGGGCGGGCGCGGCCGGGGGAAATTCTCGCCGTCACCTTCACCAACAAGGCGGCGCGGGAAATGAAAGCCCGCATCGGCCAATTGATCGGCGGCGTGGTGGAGGGCATGCCCTGGCTCGGCACCTTCCACGCCATCGGGGTCAAGATCCTGCGCCGCCACGCCGAGCTGGTCGATCTCAAGCCCTCCTTCACCGTGCTCGATACCGACGATCAGATCAGGCTCATGAAGCAACTGCTCGACGCCGAGAACATCGACGAGAAGCGCTGGCCGGCACGGCTGCTGGCTTCCATGATCGACGGCTGGAAGAACCGCGGACTCACGCCGAAGCGCGTGCCCGAAGGCGAGAGCTTTGCCTTCGCCAACGGCAAAGCGCGCGAGCTATACGCGCTGTATCAGCGGCGCCTGAAGGAGCTGAATGCCGCCGATTTCGGCGATCTCTTGCTGGAGAATTTGCGGCTGTTCCAGGAGCAGCCCGACGTGCTGCAGAAATATCAGCAGCGCTTCCTCTACACGCTGGTGGACGAGTATCAGGACTCCAATGTCGCGCAATATCTCTGGCTACGCCTGCTTGCCCACGGCAACGGCAATGTTTGCTGCGTCGGCGACGACGATCAGTCGATCTATGGCTGGCGGGGCGCGGAGGTCGACAACATCCTAAGATTCGAGACCGACTTCCCCGGCGCCAAAATCATCAGGCTCGAGCGCAACTACCGCTCGACCGGCCATATCCTCGGCGCGGCCTCAGGACTCATCGCCCACAACAAAGGGCGCCTCGGCAAGACGCTCCGCACTGACGGCGATCTCGGCGAGAAGGTCGAGGTCGAAGGCTGCTGGGACGACGAGGAGGAAGCGCGGGTGATCGGCGAGGACATCGAGCAGCTCCAGCGGCAGGGCGAGAATTTGAGCGAAATCGCCATCCTCGTCCGCGCGTCCTTCCAGATGCGCGCCTTCGAGGACCGCTTCATCACCCTTGGGCTGCCTTATCGCGTGATCGGCGGCCCGCGCTTTTACGAGCGCCAGGAGATCAGAGATGCCACCGCCTATTTCGAGGTGACGCTCAACCCCGCCAACGACCTGAAATTCGAGCGCATCGTCAATACGCCCCGGCGGGGCCTTGGCGAAGCGAGCCTGAAGTCGCTGCATCAGCTGGCGCGGGCAAGCGGAGTGCCGCTGATGCAGGCAGCGCGGCTGATCGTCGAGACCGAGGAGCTGAAGCCCAGGGCCCGCAAGGCGCTGCTCGACCTCATCTTGGCGTTCGACCGCTGGCGCTCGCTGATCGACACCATGGGCCATACCGAGCTTGCCGAGCTGATCCTCGATGAGTCCGGCTATACCGGCATGTGGCAGGCCGAGCGCTCCCCGCAGTCGCAATCGAAACTCGAGAATTTGAAGGAGCTGATCCGCTTCATGGAGGAGTTCGACACGCTCGCAGGCTTCCTCGAGCATGTGTCCCTCGTCATGGATGCGCAGACCGAAGAGGGCGAAGCCCGAGTCAATCTGATGACGCTCCATTCCGCCAAAGGACTCGAATTCGACACCGTGTTCCTCCCCGGCTGGGACGAGGGACTTCTGCCCCATCAGCGGAGCCTCGACGAGGCGGGCCGCTCAGGCCTGGAAGAGGAGCGGCGGCTTGCCCATGTGGGGCTGACGCGGGCGCGGAAGCGGGCGAAGATCACCTTCGCCCAGAGCCGCCGGAACCACGGGACATGGCAGCAGGCGCTGCCCTCGCGCTTCATCGACGAGCTGCCGGTCGATCATATCGCGGTCGCCGAGGACAAGGGCTTGCGCGGCTACGGGCCGAGCCGTTTCGATACGGCGGAGAATTTGTTCGCGAGCGGCTTTTATGAGACCCCCGGCTGGCAGCGGGCGCAGAGGAACCGGCCGCGGGGTGCCGCGCCGTCGGCGCCGCGGCGCGAGCCCTTGACCATCGACGGCACGCTGGTGGCGGCGAGCACCGCCGAGGGCGCAGGCCTTGCGATCGGGATGCGCGTCTTCCACCAGAAGTTCGGCTATGGCCGCGTGACGCAAATCGACGGCAACAAACTCACGGTCGATTTCGACAAGGCCGGGCAGAAGAAAGTGGTCGACAGCTTCGTCGAGCGGGTGTGAGGCCCTCTTCCCTAATGAGAACAAAACGTGTACATTCGTGGGGTTGTCGTTTTGAGGGAGGTTTCCATGCGCGCTTTCATTGCGGTGAGTTTGGCCCTGGTCTCTCTTTCGCTCCTCTCGCCCCCTTCCGTATCCCAGGCAATTGCCCAGGACTCCTGCCGCTGCAAAGGCTGCGGCTGCAAGGGCGGCCCCGGCTGGCGCGGACCCGACGGGTTCTGCGTCTCTCAGGCCAAGCTCGCCGAGGTGTGCGGGTCGCCGGCCGGCACGCCCTGCAAGCAGGAGGCGGCCTCCCGCGTCTGCTTCGGCAAGCAGTCATAGGGCGTCGGCGTCGGCTCCGTCGAGCGGGCGTTGGGTATCAGGCCCTAATCCGCTCGACGAAGCCGCCTATCAGTAAATCGCTCTAGACGCGGTCAGCAGACCCAGACATAGCTGCAACTCAAGCTGTCGCAGAGATATTCGTAGTGGCAGAAGCCGGCGTAAGTCCGTGAGGTCGGTTTCGCGCTGCGGTTGGCGGCATAGCCATCAGCCTCAACGACGATGGCATCCACGTCGTAGAACACGGGCTTGCCGCCGTCCGCGCTCGCCTTGGGGTCGGCCACGGGCGCGTCGATGGCCGCCAGCAATTTCGCCGCGGCCATCAGCATGTCCGGATCCTTGGCGGAGCGGCCGATGATGATGAGCGTGTTGGCGACGCCGGCCTTGGTCTGCCCCGCCGCGATCTGGGCGGCACTCATCTTCGCGTCGTCTTCGGCAAAAGATTTCAGAGGGACTACGGCGCTCAACAGCAACGCTGCAGCGACAAAAGCAATGGACCGTAATTGCATGAGGTTTTTCTCCAGGACTGATGCGACAGCTCTTTATCTTCAAGAGCAGAGCAAGCCCCGGAAGGGAGCCAAGCATGCGGCTAGCCGATGCTACTCTGCTCCCTCTGCTTCCTGCTGCAGGAATGTCAAGTTAACTCTCCAAGCTCCAATTGATTGTGAACCGGGCGCGGGCCTAAGCTCCGCGCCATGCAGGCCTTCGTCGACACCGTACCGCCGCTCTCCCCTCCTCAAGGCGGAGGGGAGACGCCATGATCCATCAGGCCACCATCGAGGCCCAAGCTTTGCCGGCGGAGCGCATCGCGCGTGCGCTCGATGAGGCGCTCGACCCGGCGCCGGTCGCGGTCGGGCTGTTCGATCGGGGAGAGGGTCGCTTCGAGGTCTTCGCCCACTACGAGGAACCGCCGCGCCACGATGCTCTGCGTGCGCTGATCGCGCAGGCTGCCGGCGGCGATGGTCACGGGCCGCTCCGCATCGAAGAACTCGCCCCTGAAGATTGGGTCACGCTCTCGCAAGGGAAGCGCGGGAAGGTTGAGGCCGGGCGCTTTGTCGTGCATGGCAGTCACGACCGGGGCCGGCTGCCGCGCCGATGTCTTTCCATCGAGGTCGACGCCGGCCAAGCGTTCGGCACCGCGCATCATGCCAGCACGCGCGGCTGCCTGCTGGCGCTCGACGAGCAGCTCAAGCGGCGCCGCCCGGGCATCGTCATCGATATCGGCACCGGCACCGGCATCCTCGCCATCGCCGCCGCCAAGGCCCTTAGGCGATGCGTGACGGCGAGCGACAGCGATCCGTTGGCGACAGCGATCGCAGCCGACAATGCGCGGAAGAACGGCGTCGGGCCCCTGGTCAGGGTGCTTAAGGCGCGAGGATTTGGGCATCCCCTCCTCGACCGCGTGCAGGCCGACCTCGTGCTCGCCAACCTGCTCGAGCGCGCCTTGCACGATCTCGCGCCCATCTTCGCGGAGCATGTCGTTCCGGGCGGCACCGCCATCCTGTCCGGCCTCACCGAAACTCAGGCGCGTGGAACCGAAGCACGCTACCGCGCTTATGGTTTCACCATGAAAAGCCGAATCGTTCTCGATGGATGGACGACCTTGGTCATAACCCGTCGCAGCGCGCGGACCACGCGCGATTGATCGCAACAGAGCTTTCCGCTTACAAAGGCCGACCATGTATCAAATGTTCGACGATTTCAGTTCACCGGCCGACAGCGGCGAGCGGGTCAAGGCGTTGCAGAGGGAACTGAAGTCGCGAAAGCTCAAGGGCTTTCTCGTTCCCCATAGCGACGAGCACCAGGACGAGTTCCTGTCCCCTCCCGCAGAGCGCTTGGCGTGGCTCACCGGCTTCACCGGGTCGGCCGGCGTGGCCATCGTGCTGGAGAAGGCGGCGGCGCTCTTCGTTGACGGGCGCTACATCCTCCAGGCCCGCGCGCAAACCGACGCGACGCTGTTCGAGGCGCTGCAGACGCCGGAGGCCAAGGCTTCGAGCTGGATGGCCGAGAAGCTCACCAAGGGCGCGGTGGTGGGCTATGACCCCGCATTGCACACGATCAAAGAGATCGAGCGCCTGACCGAGACGCTTGCCAAGTCGGGCATCAAGCTCGCGCCCGTGGACACCAATCTCATCGACCTCATCTGGCAGGAGCGGCCGAAGCCCTCCCCTGCCCAGATCGTGCCGCATGGCCTCGAATATTCCGGGCGCAGCGCCCACGACAAGATCCGTGACGTGCAGGCGCTGCTCAAGGATGAGCAGGCCGACGCCGTGCTCCTCACCCTGCTCGACTCCATCGCCTGGCTGTTCAATATCAGGGGCGGCGACATCAGACATACGCCGGTCGCGCTCGCCTTCGCCATCGTGCCGGCCAGCGGCAAGCCGACGCTGTTCATCGACCCGGCCAAGGTGGGCGACAATGTGAAGGGAGAGCTCCGCGAACTCGCCGATCTCGCCGAGCCGGGCGCGCTCATGGACAGGCTCAAGGCGCTCGGGCAGGCGCGCGCCCGCGTCAGGTTGGATCCCGAGACGGCGCCGATCCGGTTTGCCCAGGTGCTTCAGGCGGAGGGCGCCAAATTCGTGCCCGGCCAAGACCCCTGCATCCACCCCAAGGCCATCAAGAACGCGGTCGAGATCAAGGGCGCGCACGCCGCGCATTTGCGCGATGGCGTGGCCATGGCGCGCTTCCTCGCCTGGCTCGATGAGGTCGCCGAGTCGGGCAAGATCGACGAGATCGCGGCGGCGGTGAAGCTCGAAGCCTGCCGTCGCGAGTCGGGTCAGCTGAGGGATATCAGCTTCGACACGATCTCGGCGGCGGGGCCCAACGGCGCCATCGTCCACTACCGGCCGACGACCAAGGGCAAACGCATGCTGCAAGCGGGCACGCTCTATCTCATCGATTCGGGGGCCCAATATCGCGAGGGGACCACCGACGTGACCCGCACCGTCGCCGTGGGCACGCCGACGGCGGAGATGCGGCGGCACTATGGGCTGGTGCTGAAGGCGCATATCGCCGTCGCCGCGGCGCGTTTCCCCAAGGGCACGCGCGGCCAGGACCTCGACCCGTTCGCGCGGAGGCCGCTATGGGAGGCAGGACTCGATTTCGATCATGGCACCGGCCACGGGGTCGGAAGCTATCTCTCGGTGCATGAGGGACCACAGCGCCTGGCGCGGTTCGGCACCGTCGAACTCGAACCCGGCATGATTCTCTCCAATGAGCCGGGCTATTATCGCGAAGGCCATTACGGCATCAGGCTGGAGAATCTCGTGCTGGTGACGCCGCCCGAACCAGTCCCAGGAGGCACGCGGGAGATGATGGGGTTCGAGACGCTGACGCTCGTGCCGTTCGACCGGCGGCTCATCGATCCCAGGCAGCTCCTGCCCTACGAGCTGGCCTGGCTCAACGCCTATCACGCGCGCATCAGGCGGGAGATCGAGCCCATTCTCCTCAGCGACGACAGGGCCTGGCTCCGCCACGCCACGGCCCCGATCGGGTAGACATGGCGATAGAGATTCTGGTTTCGAGCATTGCCGCGACGCTGACCACCGCGGCCTTCGTGCCTCAGGCGCTGCACATCATCCGCCACAAGGAGACGCGGGCGATCTCGCTCCATATGTATGTGGCGTTCGCCACCGGCGTCGCGTTCTGGCTGCTGTTCGGCGTCTTGATCGGAAATCTGCCGATCATCATTTCCAACGCCATCACGCTCGGCCTCGCGCTCGCCATCATCGGGATGAAGCTCAACTACGGGTGAGCAATCATCGCGTCGCGGCTCGCTTCGGCAGGCGAAGCAGAGAAGAAATATCGAGATCGCGGGCGTGGTCTTCGTCGAGACACTTCGTTTCGATCTGGATGGTCGAAAAATAGAACCCGAACTTCTCGCGTAGGAGGGCATGCGCCTGGCGGAGCACCGAGGCGGCATTCTTCGCCGCATCTATCCGCAGATGGGCGGAGAAGACATGCTTGTTCGAGGTGAGCGTCCAGGCGTGAATGTGATGTGCGCCGGTCACGTGCGGAAGTTGGTCTAGCGCCCGTGCTACCACCAGAAGATCGATCCCCTTCGGCGCGCCCTCCATCAGAATGAACAGGGAATCGCGGATGATCCCCCAAGAGGCGACCAGTAGCACCACGCCGAAAGCCATGCCGAGCAGCGGATCGATGGCAAAGAATCCGGTGAAATAGATCACGGCGGCAGCGATGATGATGAGAATGCTGCCGACGAAGGTCTGCATGACGTGCCAGAAGGCACCACGCAGGTTGAGGTCGCCCTTCTGGCCGCCATACAGCAGCCGGAGGGAGATAACTTCCGTGACGATGCCGCCGGCGGCGGCAATCAGCATGGGCGTCGTGGGCAGCTCGATAGGATGCCTGAGCCGCATTGCACCCATGACCAGGACCAGGACCGCCATGGCGGCGAGAAACACGCCGTTCAGGAGCGCGCCGATGATCTCGGCGCGATAATGGCCGAAGGTGCGATCAAGATCGGCCGGCCGGCGGGCGATGCGGGCCGCGACAAAGGCGAGAACCACTCCACCCACAGCCGAAAACGTGTGAAAGGCGTCGGAGATGACGGCGATGGAGCCGGAGTAGATGCCAATGCCAAGCTCGATGAGAAAGTAGATGCCGGTGAGCCACGCCGAAATCTTCAGCGCGCGCTCGTTGCTTGCTCCCGGTTTCGGCATGGCGTGGGCCGAATGATCGACCATGAGTCGCTCCCTGTCCTGTTCCACCGGCTCTTTTAGCTATCAATCAACTTCAGCCACTCATCCTCGGTGAGCACGTTGACTCCCAAGTCCTTGGCGTTTTTCAGCTTCGAGCCGGCGCCGGGGCCCGCCACCACGTAATCGGTGTGCTTGGACACCGAGCCGGCCACCTTGGCGCCGAGCCGCTCGGCAGATGCCTTGGCCTCCGAGCGGGTCATGCGCTCGAGCGTGCCGGTGAACACCACGGTCTTGCCGGAAATGGGCGAAGCGTGATCGATCGCCTCGAGCGGCTGCGGCCTCACCTCTTTCAGCAGTTCCTCCACGACTTCAACATTATGCGGCTCGGCGAAGAAATCGGCGATCGAAGCGGCGACGGTCGGGCCGATTCCCTCGATATTGTCGAGCGCGGCGAAGGCCTCGCCTTCCCTGCCCTTCGCCGCCGCGCGCATCGACTTGAGGAAGGCCGTAGCGGATCCATAATTGCGCGCGAGCAGCCGCGCCGTGGTCTCGCCCACATGGCGAATGCCGAGCGCATAAATGAAACGGTCGAGCCGCACGTTGCGGCGCGCTTCGATGGCATCGAAGAGATTGCCGGCGGAGAGCTGGCCCCACCCTTCCCGCTCGGCGAGCTTCTTGTCTCGCTTCTTGTCTTCCTTCGCGAGCGTAAAGATCTGAGGCGGCGATTGAATGATGTCGTCGTCGTACAGTTCCTGGATACGCTTCTCGCCGAGACCTTCGATGTCGAAGGCGTTGCGCGAGACGAAATGCTTGAGCCGCTCGACCCGCTGCGCCGGGCAGATCAGCCCCCCGGTGCAGCGCCTGACGGCATCCTCCTTGCCGGTGTTGGGATTGATCTCGCGCGAGGCGTGGCTGCCGCAGGCCGGGCACACATCGGGAAACTTGAATCGTTTCGCGCCCTTAGGCCGCTTCTCTTGAACCGGCCCGAGAATCTGCGGGATGACGTCGCCGGCGCGCTGCACGATGACCGTGTCCCCGATGCGGATGTCTTTCCGCGCGATCTCGTCCTCGTTATGGAGGGTGGCGTTCTGCACCACCACGCCGCCGACGGTGACCGGATCGAGCTTGGCGACGGGGGTTAGCGCGCCGGTGCGCCCCACCTGGATGTCGATGTCGCGCAGGACGGTGGTCGCTTTCTCGGCGGGGAATTTGTGGGCGATGGCGTAGCGGGGCGAGCGCGAGACGAAGCCGAGCCGCTGCTGGAGATCGAGCCGGTCGAGCTTGTAGACGATGCCGTCGATATCATAGTCGAGGCCTGAGCGCCCGCTCTCGATATCGCGATAGGTTTCAAGCATTTCCTCGACCGAGCGGGTCAGCCTGATGAGCGGATTCAAAGGGAAGCCCCAGGCGCGCAGGACCTGGTAGGCATCCCATTGGGTCTCGGCCGGCAAGTCGGCCACCTCGCCCCAACCATAGGCGAAGAAGCGCAACGGCCGCTTGGCGGTGATGGCGGGATCGAGCTGGCGGAGCGAGCCCGCCGCGGCGTTGCGCGGATTGGCGAAGAGCCGGTCGCCTTGCTTCGCCTGCTCCTCGTTCAGGCGCTGGAAGGCGGCGCGGCTCATATAGATCTCGCCTCTGAGCTCGAACGGGTCGGGAAAGCCTCGCGATTTGATCGTCTTCGGAATGTCGGGAATGGTGCGGACATTGGCGGTGACGTTCTCGCCCTCGTAACCGTCACCGCGGGTCGCGCCCTGGATCAACTTACCGTTCTCGTAGCGCAGAGTGATGGAGAGCCCGTCGATCTTGGGCTCCGCGGTGAAGGCAAGCCCCTCGATCGAGGCGAGCCCGAGAAAGCGCTTGATGCGGTCGAGGAAGTCCCGCACGCCCTCCTCGTCGAACACATTGCCAAGCGAGAGCATGGGCACGCGGTGGAGGACCTTGCCGAAGGCCTCCACCGGCGCCGCGCCGATCTTCAGCGATGGACTGTCGTCGCGGACGAGCTGGGGAAAGCGCGCCTCGATCTCTTCGTTGCGCGCGCGCAAGCGATCATATTCGGCGTCGCTGATCTCAGGCTCGTCCTGGCGGTAATAGAGCTCGTCGTGATGGGCGATGGCAGCCGCGAGGCGAGCAAGCTCGGCGGCGGCTTCCGCCTCGTCAAGAGCGCCGACAGGCTTCTGCTCGATGGACGCTTCGGCCTGATCCTTCTTTCTCGTCTTGGTCTTGCTCATACTCGCATCATGCGGACCGGCTCATGAGCCGTTCGGCCGCTCGGCGCGCCTCGTCGGTAATGGTCTGGCCGGCGAGCATGCGCGCGATCTCCTCGCGTCGATGCTCGCCTTCGAGAACGGCGACGCGCGTCGCCATAGCCTCACCGTCCGGGCCGCGCACCGGCTCCTTGGCGATCAGGAGATGGCCGCTGGCCACGGCCGCCACCTGTGGAGCATGGGTCACGGCCAGCACTTGAACGCGTGACGCGAGCCTCGCCAAGCGCTCGCCTACGGCGGCAGCCGTGGCGCCGCCGACGCCGGCGTCAGCCTCGTCGAAGACCAGGGTCGGCGCCGAGCCGCGGGCGGCAAGCACGACTTTCAGCGCCAGGATGAACCGGGCAAGCTCGCCGCCGGAGGCGACCTTCATCAGGGGGCCGGGTTCGGTGCCGGGGTTGGTCCTGACCCAAAAGGCGATGCGGTCGATCCCGCCAGGGCCCCCTGCGGCCAGTTCGACCGCTTCTATATTGGTGATGAAGCTCGCTTTTTCGAGCTTCAGCGGCCCGAGCTCGCCCGCGACCTCTCGATCAAGGCGCTTCGCCGCCTCGTTCCGCGCTTTGCTCAAGCCAGTCGCCAAAGCCTCATAGGTCTGGCGCGCGGCCTCCGCAATGCGTCCCAGCTCCCCTGCCCGCGCCTCACTCGTGTCGAGCGCTGCCAGTTCGGTTTCGAGCCGTTCGACCAGTGCCGGCAGGTCGTCGACCGTGACCTTGTGCTTGCGGGCGAGCGCGCGCAAGGCGAACAGCCGCTCCTCGGCGCGGTCGAGTTCCTTAGGCTCGAAGGCGGTCAAGGCCAGCGCCTCCTCAATCCGGGCGCGGGCGGTGTCGGTCTCGGCGAGCACGCGTTCGAGCGCCTCCGCCACCAGGGTCAGCACCGGGCCGGCGACAGACGCCTGGCGCTCGATACGGCGAAGCGCGGCGGCCAGGCGCGCGCCGCCCGTCCCCTCCCCCTGCAAGGCATCGAGCGCCTCGGCAAGCTCGGCGGCGATCTTCTCGGCATTCATCATCAGCTGGCGCCGGGAAGCCAGTGCGTCCTCCTCGCCACGCTCAGGATTAAGTTGAGAGAGCTCCTCGAGCGCATGGCTGACATAGTCGGCGTTGGCGCGGGTGGCAGCGATCTCGCTTTCATGGCGGGCGCGCTCGGTTTCGGCTCCCTGCCACGCCTCGTAGGCCTCGGCCACGCGCGTCGCCTCGCCGCTCAAGCCGCCAAAGGCATCCACAAGATCGCGGTGGCCGCTTGCGTCGATCAGCGCGCGGTCGTCGTGCTGCCCATGGATCTCGACCAAAGCCTGGCCGACTTGGCGCAAGAGCTGCACGCTCACGCTCGTGTCGTTGATGAAGGCGCGGCTCCGGCCGTCGGACCCTTGCATCCGCCGCAAGATCAGAGCGTCTTCGGCCGCGATGCCGTTGGCGGCCAGCAGAGCGAATACGGGATGGCTCGGGGCGAGATTGAAGATGGCCGTCACTTGGCCTTGGCTTGCGCCCTGCCGCACGAGGGCGGCATCGCCTCTTCCGCCGATGGCAAGGGAGAAGGCGTCGAGCAAGATCGACTTGCCGGCACCGGTCTCCCCGGTGAGCACCGACAGGCCTTCGCCGAATTCGAGGTCGAGCTTATCGATCAGAACGATGTCGCGAATCGACAGGGCGGCTAACATGGCGTGTGGGTCAGGCCGGCTTGCCGTCGCCCTTCCAGGTCTGTGTGATCCAAGACCCTTCGTGCTCTTGCGGCTGGAGGCCGCTTTTTCCCAAGAGCCCGTAAGCGTGGCTGTACCACTTGCCGTCCGGAAAGTTATGGCCGAGCACGGCAGCCGCCGTCTGGGCCTCGTTGACGATCCCTAACGCCATATAGGCCTCGGTCAGGCGCATCAAGGCCTCTTCCACCTGCTCCGTAGTCTGGTAGTCGGTGACCACGGTGCGAAAGCGGTTGATGGCCGCGAGATAGTTGTTATGGCGGAGATACCAGCGCCCGACCGTCATCTCGCTCGCCGCCAACAGATCGCGCAGGATGCGCGTCCGGTTCCGCGCGTCGGCTGCGTAACGCGAATCGGGATAGCGCTGCAGCAGCGTATCGTAGGCCACCAGCGCCTTGCGGGCGTTCGTCTGATCACGCTTCGGATCGAGCACCCGGTCGTAATAGGACATGCCGATGATGTTCTGGGCGAGGTCCGATTCCTGGGTGCCGGGGTGAAGGGTGAGATAGCGGTCGGCCGACACGATCGCATCGTCATATTTGCCGGCCTTGTAATAGGCATAGGAGGCCATGAGGATGGCCCGGCGCGCCTCCTGCGAATAGGGGTGATTGATGTCGACCTCTTCGTACGCCCGGGCGGCGTCGGCGTATTTGCCTTTATCGACGAGCTGTTCGGCCTTGCCGTAAATGACATTCGGCGGATCGTTGTTCTCCACCGCTTCCGTCTTGTTGCCGCCGAACCAGGCGAAAGAGCCGCAGCCGGCAAGGAGGCTCGCCGAAAGAACGAGGCATGCGATTCTTGCGGGCAATGCCGGCAGGCCGCGGCGCGGCGCCTTATGGCGCGCCCGCGCTCTTTGCCGCTCAACCCGTCCGGTCATGCTATCCCTCAAAGACCGTCCCCCTCGCGCGAAAGGCGCGGATATGCGAGCCGCCGGACGGCCGCTCGGCCCAAGGCTAGCGCAGCTACCCCCAACCAACTAGCGGATTATGGTGTTTTTTTGCCCAGTCCCCTGCCCGGGACACCCTTGGCACGCCAAGGCGCGGGGCTCGCGAGGGGCGCGTAACAGCCTCGCGCGCCGGCGCTAAGGCGCACGCGCCGAAGCATGATGACAGGACGAAGGGCCTACCGGCCGGCTTTCCGTTCAGCTCCGCTCAGCGGCAAAATTCGCTGCCGCAAGACGGTGGCTGAGTTCGGCATGGCGAACCTCGCGATAGCGCGGGGCTTCGATCATGGTCCAGGCATCGGCATCGGCGAACAGAGCCTTGAGCACCAGCGCGTTCAGCCGATGGCCGCCGCGGTGGGAGCGGAACGTGCCGAGAATGGGCGCCCCGGCCAGAGCGAGATCGCCGACCGCGTCGAGTGCCTTGTGGCGCACGAACTCGTCGGAGAAGCGAAGCCCCTCGCGGTTGATGATGCGGTCGTCGCCGATGGCGACGGTGTTCTCGAGGGAAGCGCCGAGGGCGAGCCCAGCTGCCCACAGCCGCTCGACGTCCCTCATGAAGCCGAAGGTGCGGGCCCGGGCCAGCTCGCGGCGGAAGGAGCCGGGGTTCAGGTCGATCTCGATCCTCTGAGTTCCGATCAGCGGGGTGTCGAAGTCGATCTCGACATCGAGATGAAAGCCGTTATGCGGGGCAAGCTCGCCATAGGCGCCGGCGTCTTCGACCGACACCCGCTTCAGCACCTTGAGGAAACGGCGCGGAGCATCGAGCTCGGCAAGACCGACCTCGTCGATCGCCTCGACAAAGCGCGACGCGCTGCCGTCCATGATCGGTACTTCGGGGCTGTCAATCTCGATCAGGGCGTTGTCGACGCCAAGACCGCGCAGAGCTGCGAGCAGATGCTCGACCGTCGCGACAGAGGCGCCATTGCCGTCACCAACGATGGTACAGAGCGTTACGCCGGTGACCGAGCGCTGGTCGGCTACGATCTCGGTGCCTTCGGGATGACCATTGGAAAGGAGAAAACGGATACCGGTATCGCCATCAGCCGGACAAAGTGCGATGGAAACTGGCGCTCCGCTGTGAACCCCCGTGCCGGTAAGTGAAATCTCGCTGGCAAGCGTGGTTTGGCGTGCCCCTATGAAACCCTTCATGGCCCCCGTCGGCCCCCGCGCCGTCTTTTGAGTTCCCTACTTAGCTCGAGGAGAACCCCGAGCCCCCCAATTGATCTGCGCTTCCTGGCACTTTAGACCGGACCTTTATCAGTCCTTGGCTTGTGCCTTTTTGGTCCTGCCGATCAATCTATGAAGAAGCTTAACGCTCGGACTCGGGGGCGACAAATCACGGTTTCTTTCACTGTATTACCGGCCGGACGGTCTTATAAGTCAATGATATAACTACAGTTTTCTCGTTCGTCGGTGGTCTGACGAGTGCCCTGGTTAACACCCCGACCTTCTTCTCAATTGGCCCGTCGGCGGAGAAAGGCGGGAATCTCGAGGTCATCCTCGGCAAATGATTCGGGCGCTGTTGCCGCCATCTCGACCGCGAGCGGCCGGGCTTGCGCTTCGACCCGTTTTGGCATGGCGACGGGCGCTTGCTCGTTGCGAGGCCGCTCGATCCTGATGCCCTTTTGCGCCATGGGCTGACCTAGAGGCTGGGGCCTCGGGGCCTGGGTCCTAGGTGCCTCTGGCATCTGCGGGGCTAACCGCTGGCCGAATTCGGGCTCGCGCTTAGCCGGCATCTCGGCATCGGGCTCCTTGCGGGACCGGCCGACATTGGCGAGGCGCTCGAGGAAGCCCACCTTCTTCTTCTGGGCGGCAAGACCGACCACGGGCGCTTGGCCGGCTTGGGCCTTGATCTCGTTCTGGGCCACTACCGGCAGTTCTTCCATGCTCGGCATGCGGCGCACCGGACGTCTGACGGCGGTGGGCGGCGCGGGCTGGAAGGACCGCGACGGCGCTTGCGGCGCTTGTTTCGATTGGGAGGCGCCAAGCGGCAGGCCGATTCCAGTCAACTGCGCCGGACGCTTCTCGATCGTCACATTGCCAGGAGCGTGCCAGACCGACGGCTCTTTCACGACCTCGCTTTGGGCGAGAACGAGGCTCGGCTCGTCGAGATCGACCGGGCTCGCGGGCAGCGCGGCGAGGCCGGCAAGGCGCTCGCTGAGCCTGCTTCTCTCTTGCGTGACGGCGCCCCGCGGCGCTTCGTAGACGGGCCCTACCGCCACCGGCGCGGCATGGCCAATGCCGGTCGCCACCACCGACACGCGGATCGACCCGTCGAGTTCGTCGTCGTAGGTCGCACCCACAATGATGTTGGCGTCGGGATCGGCTTCGGCCCTGATGCGGCTCGCCGCCTCGTCGACCTCGTAGAGGGTAAGGTCGTTGCCGCCGGTGATGGACACGAGCAGCCCGCTCGCGCCTTTCATGCACACATCGTCGAGCAGCGGATTGGAGATAGCGGCCTCTGCCGCTTCGATGGCCCTGCGGTCGCCGCTCGACTCGCCCGTACCCATCATCGCCTTGCCCATGCCGGCCATGATGGTGCGGACATCGGCGAAGTCGAGATTGATCAGGCCTTCCTTCACCATGAGGTCGGTAATGCAAGAGACGCCGGCGCGCAGCACATCGTCGGCCATTGCGAAGGCGTCGGTGAAGGTGGTCTTCTCGTTGGCGACGCGGAACAGGTTCTGGTTCGGAATGATGAGGAGCGTATCGACATATTTCTGCAGCTCATCGATGCCGGTCTCAGCCGCACGCAGGCGCCGCGAGCCTTCGAACTGGAAAGGCTTGGTAACGACGCCGACGGTCAAGATGCCTTCCTCGCGGGAGGCACGCGCTATCACGGGTGCAGCGCCCGTTCCCGTGCCGCCGCCCATGCCGGCGGTGATGAACGCCATGTGGCAGCCGACGAGATGGGCCTTGATATCGGCCATGGCCTCTTCGGCGGCGGCGGCGCCCACTTCGGGCTTCGATCCGGCGCCGAGGCCTTCGGTGACGTTCGCCCCCATCTGAATGCGGCGCTCGGCGGTCGAACTCGCCAAGGCTTGCGCGTCGGTGTTGGCGACCACGAACTCGACGCCCTTCAGACCGCATTCGATCATGTTGTTGACGGCGTTGCCGCCGGCGCCGCCGACACCGAACACGGTGATGCGCGGCTTGAGTTCGGTCAGATCAGGAACTCTGAGGTTGATGGTCATGGCAGTCATCCGATCCTTCATTGCCCTTGCTCCGGCTCTCTTAGGCGCTTCCCCGCGACGCGCTTTCAGAGCCCTCGTTAGCGATCAAAAATTGTCCCTTATCCAGTCGCCGACTTTGGCGAAATAGCCGGTACCGGTGCGCAAGAAACGCTGCTCGGAGCGGCCCGAAAGCCTGTCGTCGCCGCGTGCCCAATGCAGAAGAAGTCCGATGCCGGCGGAAAAATCAGGTGCGCCTGCCACGGCGGGCAGCCCGCTCAACGACCTTGGACGGCCAAGCCGTGCCGGACGCCCGAACATATTGGCGGCGAGCTCGGGCAGGCCGGTGAGCTGGCTCCCGCCGCCGGTCAACACCAGGTGCTGCGTGGCCTCGGACGCAAGTCCGCTCCCCGCCAGCCGCCGCCGCATCAGATCGAGGATCTCCTCGATGCGCGGGCGGATGATGGCAGCGAGCTGCGCCTTGTTGATCTGGTTCAGGCTCGGCTGCGGCATTCCGGTGACGGCAGGATAGGTGATGATCTCGCGCTCGTCGGACAGCGTGGCGAAGGCGCTGCCATGCAGCGTCTTGAGCCGCTCGGCGTAATCGAGGGGCGCGGAAAGGGTGCGGGCAATGTCGGTGGTGATGCCGTTGCCGCCAAGCGCGATGGCGTCGGCGTGGACGAAGTGCCCATCGACGAACACCGAGAGCGTAGTGGTGCCGGCGCCGAAATCGATACACGCCACGCCGAGCTTGGCCTCGTCAGGCGTCATCACCGCAAGCGCGCTCGCGCAAGGCGCCGCGACCAGGCTCGCAACGCCCAGATGGCACCGCTCGACGCAGAGCATCACGTTGCGCATGGCCACTTCGTCGGCGGTGACGGCATGGAGGTCGACGGCAAGCCGCTCGCCGCACATGCCCTGCGGCTCGCTGATGCCGCCATTCTCATCGATGCGGTAGCTCAAGGGCAGCGCGTGCAGCACGCTGCGCTTGTCGCGTCCGGCATATTGGCGCCCGCCGGCAAGGAGCCGCATGACATCGTCTTCGCGCACCGCGCCCGACGGCAGCGCCACGCTCGCCGAGAAGCTCTCGCTCTTGAGGCGCCCGCAGGTGACGGACACATGCACGTCCTCGACGGTCACGCCCGCCATGCGTTCGGCGGCATCCACCGCCGAGCGGATGCAGGCTTCGGCGCTGTCGAGATGCGTGATCATGCCGGCCTTCAGGCCCTCGGCGCGAGTGTGGTCGAAGCCCAGCACCTCGAACTGCACCGCATCGCCCTTGCCTTCGAACCAATCGGGCGCCGGTGAGGTCTTGGCGATCAGGCAGCAGATCTTGCTCGTGCCGACGTCAAGCGCGGTCACGATGCGCTGGCGCTTGCTTCTTATCGTCGTCGTGTATCCCATCCCCCTGCCCTCAAACCCCGTCTTCTCATGTCTTTCCTTTGGCGGTCTTGGTGCTCGCCGTCGGCACTTCGGCTTGCGGCGCGCCGCCGGGCGGTGCCGCGGAAGCCGTCGCGCGCAAGCGCACGGTGACCCGATCGAGCAGACGCAAATCGACAGCGGCGATATCCCGTTTGAGTACCCCGCGTTCCCGATCGAGCTTGGCGAGCGAGGCGAGCGCCTCGCCGACATTGTCGTCGGGAAGCATGATCTCAAGGCCTGAAGCGAGCTTCAGCGTCCAGCGCCGGTCGCCGACCCTGATTGCCGCAACGAGGTTTTGCGTAAGGTCGCCATGAGAATTCAGCTGATCGAACAGCTGGGCGGCGCTCTTTCCCGCCCCCTCGCCCACGACTAGGGGAAGGCCGGCATAGGCTTCGCGCAAAGCCGGCGCGAGCACGACCCCCTCGGCGTCAACCACATAAGTCTGACCCTTGTTCTGCCAGATGGCGTAAGGCGTCCGCTCCTCGATCACCACCTGCAAGGTCGAGGGCAGGAGCCGCATGACTTGCGCATGCCTGATCCACGGCACGGCTTCGAGCCGCGCTTTGGCGGCGTCGGTGTCGAAGCCGAGCATCATGGTGTCGGGGCCGGCGCCGAGCGCGGCCGTGATCGCGGCGTCGGTCGCATGCAGCTGGCCGTTGAGGGTGATCCGCTTCACGCCGAAGCCGGCAGCAACGGCGAGATGCTCGATGCCGCTGGTGAGCGCGTCATAGGCGCGGGCGGTCTGTCCGCCGACCACAGCACCATAGACGACGGCGCTGGCGAGGAAGAGGACGCAAAGGATAAGCCATTTGCCGCGCACACGATCCTGCCCGAGCCGGCCGAGCCGGATGGAACTCGGGCTGCGCGTGATGAGGCGGCGCGTTCCGGCGAGAACTGGCAGGCGACCCGAGGCCTTGCGCGGGGCGGCAATGCCGCGCGCAAGAAGGGTCTCTTGCGAGCCCCGTCTCCTGGCCATTCCCCTTGCGGGGTTCAGCGATCGCACGACGCGTCCTCCACGATCCAGCGGACCAACTCGCCAAACGAGCGGCCGCCATAGGCAGCAAGCTCGGGCACAAGTGACGTCGACGTCATGCCGGGCTGGGTATTGACCTCAAGGCAGATCAGTTCCCCCGTGCCCTCTGGCCGGTCGTCGAAGCGGAAGTCGGAGCGACTGACCCCACGGCAGCCCAGTGCCCTATGAGCCGCTAACGACAGCTTCTGTACCAATTGGTAAACATTTGGTTTAAGCGGCGCCGGGAGCACGTGAATTGAGCCTCCCGGGGCGTATTTCGCGTCATAATCGTAGAAGGCGAGCCCCTCGGCTGGGCGGATTTCGATCACCCCCAGGGCCTCCTGCCCCATGACGGCGCAAGTGAGCTCCCGGCCGGGGATATAGCGCTCGACCATGACCTCCTCGCCGAGGGTCCATTCGGCGGAGGTCAGCTCCTGGGGGGGATGGGCCTGGTCTTCGCGCACGATATAGACCCCGACGCTTGACCCTTCCGTCGGGGGCTTGATCACATAAGGCGGGGGCATGACATGGGCGCGGGCGGCTTCCGCCCTCGAGACCACGCGGCTTTCGGCTACCGGCACGCCGGCCGCGGCGAGCACTGCCTTGGCGCGCTCCTTGTGCATGGCGAGCGCCGAGGCCAACACGCCGGAATGGGTATAGGCGATGCCCATGGTCTCGAGCAGGCCCTGGATGCAGCCATCCTCGCCGTAGCGTCCATGCAGCGCGTTGAAGCAGACATCCGGGCGGAGCTCGGCCAGACGGGAGGCCACGTCGCGGCCGACATCGAGACGGCTCACGCGGTAGTTTTGAGCTTCGAGAGCGTCGGCGCAGGCCGCGCCGGAGCGGAGCGACACCTCACGCTCCGATGACAAGCCGCCCATCAGGACGGCGACGTGAATTTGCTTATCGGGCATGGCGATCCCCGTGTTGGTCGTGGCAGGCCGAGCTCGCTCGTCATACCGGCGCAAGCCGGTATCCAGCGAAAAACCTAACAAGCCATCAGCAGGAGGGGAATCGGCGATTCTTGTGCTGGATTCCGGCTTGCGCCGGAATGACGAACGACAGAGTCGCGTTCAAAGTCACACTGGCAGGCCGAGGCGCTTGATCTCCCATTCGAGCTCCACCCCGCTCGTCTCCTTGACCCGCGCGCGCACCGTCTCGCCGAGCTTCTCGAGGTCGGCGCCGGTGGCGTTGCCCTCATTGATGAGGAAATTGCAGTGCATCTCCGAGACCTTGGCGTCGCCGACCGAAAGCCCGCGGCAGCCGGCGGCGTCGATGAGCTGCCAAGCCTTGTGCCCCGGAGGGTTCTTGAAGGTCGATCCGCCGGTGCGGCTCTTGATGGGCTGCACCTCTTCGCGATAGGCGGCGATGTCGTCCATCTCGGCGAGGATCGTCGCGGGCTCACCGGGCTCGCCCTGGAACAGCGCCTCGGTGAAGATGAAGTCCTCAGGCGCGCCGCAATAACGATAGGCGTAGTGAAGCTCCAGCACGGGCAGCACATGCACGTTCCCTTTGCGGTCGACGGCGCGGGCCTCGACCAGCACCTCTCTCGTCTCGCGTCCATGCGCGCCACCGTTCATGCGGAGTGCCCCGCCGACGCAGCCCGGAATGCCGCGATAGAAGGACAGGCCGGCGATGCCGGCGTCGGCGGCGGCGCGTGCCACTTTCACATCGGGCACGGCAGTGCCGGCGCGTAGCCGATAGTTGTCCTCTATTTTGATTTCGCCGAAGCCTCGGCCCAGGCGTATCACCACGCCCTCGATGCCGCCGTCGCGCACGAGAAGGTTCGAGCCAAGCCCGATGACGGTGATGGGAATATCCGAGGGCGTCGTCGTCAGGAAATAAGCGAGGTCGGATTCATCGGCGGGCGAGTAGAGCACTTCCGCCGGACCGCCGGCTCTGAACCAGGTGAGGTCCTTGAGCGATGCCTCGGCTTTCAACCTGCCGCGTAGCTCTGGCAGGCTCGCAACAAGCCGGCTTTCAAGGTCGGCCCCGTTCAAGCCCGTCCCCTGTGCTGCTCGAGAGTCTTCGGCAGAGCGTTGATCCAGTCGGTGATGGTACCGGCGCCAAGCCCGACCACAAGATCGCCGGACTTGGCGACGGAAGCGATCGTCTCCACCAGGGTCTCCTCATCGTCGATTGTGAACACATTGGGATGGCCGTGACGGCGCAGTCCGGAGGCCAGCTCATCGCGGTCGATGCCGGGGATCGGCGCCTCGCCCGCCGAGTAGACCGGCGTCACCACGACGATATCGGCATCGTCGAGGCAGGCCGAGAAGTCGTTGAACAGCGCCTGTAGTCGCGTGTAGCGATGCGGTTGAACCACGGCGATGATGCGTCCCTTACCGGCCATGCGGGCGGCGCGCAGCACGGCAGCGATCTCCACCGGGTGATGGGCGTAGTCGTCATAGACGACGACGCCCTGCCACTCGCCGGCGCGTGTGAAGCGCCGCTTCACGCCGGAGAAAGCGGCGAACGTTTTGCGTATCACGTCGTCGCTGACGCCCGCTTCCGTTGCTGCAGCAAGCGCGCCAAGCGCGTTCAACGCATTGTAATGGCCGAGCACGGGAAGCGTGAGATCCTCGAGCTTGCGCGTGCCGCCCTTCACCGCCGGGCCGAGATCAGCATCGAAACTGATCCTGTTGTGATCGGGACGCAAATTAGCGAGCCTGATGTCGGCATCGCGCGCGACCCCATAGGTCAAGGTGCGGCGCCCGTTGGCGGCGCCCCCGAGCTTGGCGAGAAGCTCGCGCACCACCGGATGATCGATGCAGGCAACTGCGACCCCGTAAAAGGGGATCGCCTCGATGAATTGAAGAAATGACTGATGCAGCGCGTCGAGCGACGGCCAATAGTCCATATGCTCGGGGTCGATATTGGTCACCACGCCGATCTGGGTGGGGAGCTTCAAGAACGTGCCGTCCGATTCGTCGGCCTCGACCACCATCCACTCGCCTTTGCCGATGCGGGCGTTGGTGCCCCAGGCGTTGATAATGCCGCCGGCGATCACCGTGGGATCGAGATTGGCGGCTTTGAGCAGGTCGGCGATGAGCGCCGTGGTGGTGGTCTTGCCGTGGGTGCCGGTGATCGACACGGTTGCGCACGGGCGCATCAGCTCGGCCAGCATCTCGGCGCGACGGATGATGGGAAGTCCGCGCTCCTTGGCCGCCTCGAACTCGGGATTGCCGGCCTTCACGGCGCTGGAGATGACGAGGTAGGCGGCACCCTTGACGTTATCGGGATCATGGCCGATCAGGCAGGAGATGCCGTGGGCGCGCAAGCGCTCGAGATTGGGGCCGTCCTTGAGGTCGCTCCCTTGCACGCGATAGCCACGGGTGTGCATCACCTCGGCAATGGCGCTCATGCCGATGCCACCGATGCCCACGATATGGAACAGGCCTGCCTGGTCAGGGTCTGGGAGATGCATGGCCGGACTCTACACCACCTGTTTCCCTTAAGCGCGCGAGCTCCTCGGCGAGATCGGCAAGCTTGCTCACCGCCTCGGTCGGGGCAAGCGCCTTCGCCTTGGCGGCGGCATCGGCCAGGAGCTCGGGCGAGGTCGAGAGCCGCTCAAGCTCTCTGGCGAGGCGCTCCGGCGTCAGCTCGCTTTGCCTGATGCACCAGCCGCCCCCGCCTTCTTGAAGCCGACTTGCATTTTCGAGCTGATCGTTGTCAAGGGCGTGCGGCAGCGGCACGAGCAGGCAGGGGCGGCCGATGGCCATCAGCTCGGCGACGGTCGAAGCCCCGGCGCGGGCGATGACGAGATGGGCGGTGGCGATGCGTTCCGGCAGGTCGCGGAAGAAGGGTGCCAAATGCGCGGCGATGCCCGCCTCCTTGTAGGTCTCGCGCAGTTCGGCGAGATCCTCATCGCGGACCTGCTGGACAATGGTGAGACGCCAGCGGAACGGCGAGGACATGAGGAGCAACGCTTGCGGCATTACCTCGGCGAAGAAGTGCGCGCCTTGACTGCCGCCGAACACGAGGAGAAGGAGCCGACCCGCAGGCTCGGGGGCAACATAGGGCACGTCACGATAGGCCAGCACGGCATCGCGCACCGGCGTACCGATCACTTGCGCGCGAGCCTCGGCGCCGCGGTGAAGCCGCTTGGTCGGCGAGAACGATAGCGCGACGCGGTCGGCGAAGCGCGAGAGGAGCCGGTTCGCTCTGCCCATCACGGCGTTCTGCTCGTGGATCGCGGTCGGGATACCGAGCGAGCGCGCCGCCATGATCGGCGGCAGAGTGGGATAGCCGCCGAAGCCGATCACCGCCAGGGGATCGATCTCGCTCAACAGGTGGCGCGCCTTCAGGTAGCCTTTGAAAAGTCGGGCAAAGGTTTTCGCCATGGCAAGTGGCGAGCGGCTGCCGAAGGTGGCGGAAGGGATGCGGTGGATGGCGCGCGCCGGGAACTCGACGCCATATTTCTCGGCGCGCTCGTCGGTGGCGAGCTCGACCTCGTAGCCGCGGCGCTTCAGCTCCTGCGCCAAGGCAGCAGCAGGAAACAGATGCCCGCCCGTGCCCCCCGCAGCGAGCAGGATCGGGCGCGCGGTCAAGCTGCCTGCTCCCTAATGGAAGCCGCCTCGGAGTCAGGCTGGGCGTGGGTGCTCCGCTTCAGCCGCCCGGCCATGGGGCGCTTGCGGGTGAGACCGAGGGCAAAGCCCATGGTCAGCGCCATGGCGAGCAGCGAGGAGCCGCCATAAGAGATGAAGGGCAAGGTCATGCCCTTGGCGGGAAGCAACCCCACATTGACCGCCATGTTGATCAAGGCCTGCAAGCCGAACAGCATGATGAGGCCCGCCACGGCATGCCGGATGAAGCCGTCGGGCTCCTGCGAGGCCTTGGACAGGCCGCGCAGCACGATGAAGGCAAACAAGGCGAGCAGGATGAGGCAGGCGATCAGCCCGTATTCCTCGGCGGTCACGGCGAAGATGAAGTCGGTATGGGAGTCGGGCAGCACATTCTTCACCGTGCCCTCGCCGGGCCCTCTGCCGAACCAGCCGCCATGAAGGAACGAGTCGAGCGAGCGGTCGGCCTGGTAGGTGTCCCCGGAGGCGGGGTTGAGGAAGCGGTCGATGCGCGAGGCCACGTGGGGCACGAGGAAATAGGCGGAGACGATGCCGGCGATCCCGGCAGCACCGAGCGCTCCGATCCAGACGATATTGATGCCCGCCATATAGAAGAGCGCGCCCCAGACAAGCGTAATGAGAAGGGTCTGGCCGAAATCAGGCTGCATGACGAGCAGCACCGCGAAGATGGCGTACAGCGCGACGGCAAGCTGGATGCCGGGGACATCGCGGCGCTTCTGGCTTTCGTTGAAGAGCCAGGCGGTGAGCACGACGAAGGCAGGCTTCACGAACTCCGACGGCTGGATCGAGACGGCGCCGATCTGGAGCCAGCGCTTGGCGCCCTTGATCTCGGGCCCCAGGAAAAGGATCAGAACCATCAAGGCGATGCCGACAAGGAAGATGACGAGGCTCGCGCGCCTGATCTGCTTCGGCGTGAGCGTCGAGGCTGCGAACATGATGGCCACCGCGGGCAGGAGCAGCGCGGCGTGACGGCGCACGAAATAAAATGGCTCGAGATCGTATTTGGCGGCGATCGGCGGGCTCGCCGCGAGCGATAGCACGAGGCCGGCGCCCATCAGCAGCAGGAGACCGAAGAACATCAGCCGGTCGACGGTGAACCACCAGTCCGAGAGAACGCTGCGATCGGCGCGGGTGAGCCTCATGCCGCTTTCCCTTGCTCAGGCTTCACCCTCTCGGCGCCGTCGAGGCCCATGACCATGTCCCGAAAGGCATCGCCGCGCTTGGCGAAATTGTCGAACTGATCATAAGAGGCGCAAGCGGGCGAGAGAAGCACGACAGGCTCCTTGGCGGCGGAACGGCTCGCGTCGGCCGCCGCCGCCGCGACGGCGCGGTCGAGCGTGCCGCACTGCACATGATCGACAGCGCCGCCGAGTTGGCGGGCAAAAGCCTCGGCGGCCTCCCCGATCAGATAGGCGCGGGCGATTTTCGGGAAGAAAGGTTCAAGCCCCCCTAACCCTCCCTCTTTCGGCCTACCGCCGATAATCCAATAGATGTCGGTGAAGCTGGCCAGCGCCTTGCCCGCGGCGTCGGCGTTGGTGGCCTTGGAGTCGTTGACGAACAGCACCTTGCCGCGACGCGCCACCTGCTCCATGCGATGGGAGAGGCCGGCGAAGCTCTTAAGACCTTGCGCGATGGAAGCGGCGGGGAGCCCTTGCGAACGGGCGAGAGCGTAAGCGACAGCGGCGTTCTGCCAATTATGCGCGCCTCTGAGAGAGCCGATGCCGGCGAGGTCGACGCGCCCGACTTCCCTGCCTCCTTCCATCTCATGCAGCACGCCGTCCTTGGCGAAGACGCCCGTTTCCACAGGACGCCCCACAGCGATGCGTTTCACCGCAACGGATCCTTTGATTCTGTCGGCGATGGCGCGGGATGGTGCGTCGTCCACGCCGATCACAGCCGTCCCTCCCGGTGCGAGATGCGCAAAGACCATAGACTTGATGCGGGCATAGTTCTCTAGCGTGAAGTGGCGGTCGAGATGGTCGGGGGTGATGTTGAGAAGCGCCGCGGCGTCGGGGGCGAGGTCCGGCGCAAGCTCGATCTGGAAGGAGGAAAGCTCGATGACATAGGTGAGGTCGGGCGCGAATGGCTCGAGATCGAGCACCGCGTTGCCGATATTGCCGCCAAGTGCCACGCGCTTGCCTGCGGCGCTAAGAAGATGGGCGGTGAGCGCCGTGGTGGTCGATTTGCCGTTGGTGCCGGTGACGACCACCACCCGGCCCGGCGCTTGGTCCGTCGCACGCTGGCGAAAGAAGAGCTCCATATCGCCGATCACCTCGACGCCTGCTTCCCTGGCGCGCTTGACGCTCCAATGGGGCTCAGGGTGGGTCAAGGGAATGCCGGGGGTGAGCACGAGCGCGGCGAATCCCGACCAGTCGGCAGCGGCCAGATCGCTCACGGTAAAGCCTGCCGCTTCAGCCTCGTCCCGCGCGGCTTTCTTGTCGTCCCAGAGGACGGCATGGGCGCCGCCTGCCTGGAGCGCGCGCGCAACGGCAAGGCCGCTCACGCCTAGGCCGAGGACCGCAACGTCCCGGCCGGCGAAGATCGTCACGGGAATCATAATGAAGGAACTTAGCGCAATTTCAGCGTGGCGAGGCCGGCAAGCGCAAGCGCCACGGCAATGATCCAGAACCTGATCACCACCGTCGATTCGGGCCAGCCTTTCTGCTCGAAATGATGGTGCAGCGGCGCCATGCGGAACACGCGCACGCCAAACAGTTGATAGGAGGTGACTTGTACGATCACCGAAATGGCCTCGAGCACGAACAGCCCGCCAACGATGGCAAGCACGAGCTCGTGCTTGGTGGCAACGGCGATGGTGCCAAGCGCGCCGCCGAGAGCGAGGGAGCCGGTGTCGCCCATGAAGATGAGAGCGGGGGGCGCGTTGAACCAGAGAAATCCGAGCCCGGCTCCGACCAGGGCGCCGCACACCACGGCAAGCTCGCCCGTGCCTTGCACGAAATGGATTTGCAGATAGTCGGCAAAGAGAACGTTGCCGACGAGGTAGGAGATGAAGCCGAAGGTGGCAGCGGCGATCATCACCGGCACGATGGCGAGCCCGTCGAGGCCGTCGGTCAGGTTCACGGCGTTGCCAGCGCCGACAATGATGAAGGCCCCGAAGGGAATGAACAGCCAGCCGAGATCGATCAGCACGCTCTTGAAGAAGGGAATAGCGAGAGAGGTCGCCAGCGGCTCCTGGCCGACATGGACGATGATGGCGGTGGCGACCACGGCGGCGGCAGCCTCGATGACGATCTTGATGCGGCCACGGAAGCCTTCCGCCGACTGCTTGGTCACTTTGAGATAGTCGTCGTAGAGACCGACGGCGCCATAGACGAGGGTGAGCAGCAGGACCACCCAGACATAAACATTGTGCAGATTGCCCCAGAGCAGCACGGCGACGGTCACGCCGGACAGGATCATCAGCCCGCCCATGGTCGGCGTGCCCTGCTTCTGGAGGAGATGGCGCTCGGGGCCGTCTTTGCGGATCGGCTGTCCTTTGCCCTGGCGCACACGTAAGGACCTGATCACCTTCGGCCCGAACAGGAACACGAACAAAAGGGCCGTGAGCAGCGCCCCACCGGTGCGGAAGGTGATGTAACGGAAGATGTTGAGGAAGGCGAGCTCAGGGGTAAGCTCGGTCAGCCAATAGAGCATTTTCTCTTCCCTTCCCCCGTCCGGTCTACGCCGATGCGGCTTCCGTGCCGAAACGGCGTTTCAGCGCCTCGACGAGCGGCGCCATGCGGCTGCCGAGGGAGCCCTTGACCATGATCGCGTCCCCCGGACCCACCGCTCCCACAAGCTTAGGCGCAAGCTCCTCGGCGGTCTTGGTATAAGCGCCTCGGCGGTCTGCCGGCAAAGCCTCAAAAAGCGAGCCCATCAGTTCGCCGCAGGCAAAGACAACATCTACACCAGCCCCGTCAACGACCTCAGCAAGCTCTTGGTGAAGCTTCGGACCCTCCGGCCCAAGCTCGAGCATGTCGCCGAGCACCGCCACGCGCCGGCTGAACTCACTCCGCGGAGTCAAGCCCAGCGCGGCGAGGGCTGCGCGCATGGAGGCCGGATTGGCGTTGTAGGATTCGTCGATGATCGCCATGCGCCCGCCTGCGGCGGCGATCAGAGTGCGAGCGCCCCGGCCGGCCTGCGCGTGAAGCCCATCAAGCGCGCGGGCGGCAAGCGTAACGTTGGCGCCGGCCATCTTCACCGCGGCAAGCACGGCCAGCGAGTTCTGCACGAGGTGGCGGCCCGGAGCCCCGAGGCCGTAGTCAATCGTCTCGCCGAGAATGTCGGCCTTGATCTTGGAGCCGTCGGAGCGGAGTTCGACCTCCATCAGCCGCGCCTCGGCATCTTGCGTCTCGCCGAAGCCGACGATCTTGGCGCCATGGCCAAGGGCGTGGCGCTTCAGCCGCTCGTAATAGGGACTGTCGCGATTGATGATCGCGCTGCCCTTGGGCTCAAGGCCGCGGAAGATCTCCGCCTTGGCGTCGGCGATCTCCTCCACCGAGCGGAAGAAGCCGAGATGGACCGGCGCCACCGTGGTGACGATGGCGATATGGGGCCTGACCAGCCGTGTCAGCGCGGCGATCTCGCCGGCATGGTTCATGCCGATCTCGAACACGCCGAAGCGGACGGCCTTCGGCATATTGGCGAGCGAGAGCGGCACGCCCCAATGATTGTTGAACGACTTCGCGGAGGCGTGCACCGCGCCGCTCGGCTGAAGCGCCAATTTCAGCGCCTCCTTGGTGCCGGTCTTGCCGGCGCTGCCGGTGATGGCGATGACCATGGTGTCGGTGGCGCGGGCACGGGCCGCGCGGCCGAGATCGTTCAGCGCCTCGAGCGTGTCGCCGACGCG
>Ga0214473_10001228_pt1 | contig 34563 bp, 33 predicted proteins | sample RVTome_7_FD_203509 | JGI IMG/M metagenome (GOLD analysis project Ga0214473, IMG submission 203509) | Soil microbial communities from uranium-contaminated site in the Upper Colorado River Basin, Wyoming, United States - RVT98D197 | ecosystem: Environmental > Terrestrial > Soil > Contaminated >... | reverse complement strand
TGGATGGGCAGCTGGGACGAGGCCGGCGTCGGCGATACGATCAGCGGGACGTTCACGGGCACGCGCCGACCCTGAAAGAGGTGCCCAGAAGCGCCCGATAGCGGCTTGCGTCCCGGTGTGGGTCAGGCGCGGGCTTCGGCCCGCCCACGCGCGGTGGGACGAGCCTTCTTCGAGCGCGACGCGCCGTTGGAGCCCTTGGCCGATCGCCCCGCGCCGTTGCTCTTCGAGGCCTTCTTGACCTTCTTCGCCTTGGCCTTGGGCGCCTTGCGCGCGGGCTTGCCCGAGGCCTTCTTCGGCAGGAGCTCGGCGGCGAGCTCCGCGGTCCGATCCGTGCGCTCCCACGTGAAGGTCTTTTCCGTCCGCCCGAAGTGGCCATAGGCAGCCGTCGGCCTGTAGATCGGGCGGAGCAGATCGAGCGTCTCGATGATCGCCCTGGGCCTGAAGTCGAACAGCCGTCCGACCGCCTTGGCGATCTTGTCGTCGGCTACCACGCCGGTGCCGAAGGTCGTCACGAGGACGCCCATGGGCTTGGCGACGCCGATGGCGTAGGCCACCTGAACCTCGCAGCGGCGCGCCAGACCTGCGGCTACGATGTTCTTGGCGACGTAGCGAGCGAAGTAGCACGCGCTTCGGTCCACCTTGCTGGGGTCCTTGCCGCTGAAGGCGCCACCGCCATGGCGTCCCATGCCCCCGTACGTGTCCACGATGATCTTGCGGCCGGTGAGCCCGCAGTCGCCGTGCGGTCCGCCGATGACGAAGCGGCCCGTCGGATTGACCCAGTACTTCGTGTTGCGGTCACGCATCTTCGCGGGGATGGCGGGCTCGATGACGTGCTCGATCACGGACTCGGTGATCTCGCCGTGGGTCACGTCCTCGGAGTGCTGGGTGGACACGACGACGGCCTCCACGCGCCGGGGCCTGTGCTGCTCGTCGTACTCCACGGTCACCTGGCTCTTGCCGTCGGGGCGGAGCCACGGGAGCGTGCCGTCCTTTCGGACCTTGGCGAGCCGCCGCGTCAAGGCGTGGGCCCAGTCGATGGGCGCTGGCATCAGCGTGCGCGTCTCGTCGCAGGCGAAGCCGAACATCATGCCCTGGTCGCCCGCGCCCTGCTCCTTGTGGAGCCCCTGACCGGCAGTTACGCCGCGGGAGATGTCGGGCGACTGACGCTCGATGGCGCCGAGCACCGCACACGTGTCGGCGTCGAACCCCATCGAGGAATCGGTGTACCCGATGTCACGGATGGTCGTGCGCACGATCTGAGGCAGGTCGATCCGGGCTTTGGTCGTGACCTCCCCCGCCACGATGGCGTAGCCGGTCTTGACCATCGCCTCGGCGGCCACGCGGCCGGAGGGATCCTGGGTGAGGACCGCGTCGAGGACCGCGTCGCTGATCGCGTCGCAGACCTTGTCGGGGTGGCCTTCGGTGACGGATTCGGAGGTGAATACGTGGCTCATGGGGCTCCTCGTGGACTTACGGACCGGGCATGGCTTGTAGACGGCAGGCCCTTTCCTGTCAAACCGGAGGGCCCGTGCCGTGCTAGAGTATGTCTGTTCAAAACGTGCACAGCGCGCGTGGGAGTCGTGCATGCGGAAATCTTGGACAGTCTTGTGCTGGTGCTCGGCGGCGGTGGTCGGCTCCGCGGTGATGGGCTGCGCGGGAGGAGGCGGCTCTCACCCGCCCACGGGCGACGGGGGCATGGACGCGGGCCCCGGATGCATGACCGACGAGGACTGCGCGGACGACGGGATCTTCTGTAACGGCGGCCTGGCTTGCACGGGCGGGCGCTGCGTGGCCGAGAGCATTCCCAACTGCAACGACGGCATCGGATGCACTCGAGACGAGTGCCTCGCGGCGACAGATGCGTGCCAGAACACGCCGGTCGATTCCTCGTGCCCCATGGGAACCGTGTGCGTGGCCCTCGCCGGGTGCCAGGTCGCCCCGGCCTGCGAATTCGACGGGGACTGCCGCGGCGACGGCGTCTTCTGCAACGGCGTCGAGGTGTGCATCGACGCGAGCTGCACCAGCCCGGGCACGCGGGAATGCGACGACGAGAACAACTGCACGATCGACGAGTGCGTCGAGTCCCTCATGGCCTGTTCTCTCACTCCGGCATCTCACCTCACCGACGCCATGCACTGCGGGCCGACGGGCGTGAATGACTGCGTCGTGTGCCCCGAACCCGCACCGGGTGCAATGCACCAGACGGCGGCCTGCGAGGGCGGGTCATGCGTTCTCGCGTGTGAGAGCGGGTGGGGTGATCTCGACGGCGACCCGGACAACGGGTGCGAGTGCGCTGCGACGGATCCAACGGACCTTCCGGAGCTGACGTTCACGGACTCGAACTGCGACGGAATCGACGGAGACGTGGCCATCGGGATCTTCGTGGCGACCACCGGCAGCGACACGAACCCCGGCACGATGGCGAGCCCCGTGGCCACCATCGCCCATGGAATTGAGCTCGCGGAGATGTCCGGCCGCAGCCGCAAGGAGGTCTATGTCGCCGCCGGGACGTACGCGACGAGCATCACGCTGCACAACGGCGTGAGCATCTACGGGGGCTACGACGCGACCGACGGCTGGAGTCGGGACACGTCCCACGTGACGCGCGTGCAAGGCGGCACGACTGCTGTCTATGGGGAGTCCATCTCCGCACCGCTCGAGGTGCAGCTCCTGACGATCATCGCGACGGGCGCGACGACGGCGGGTGAGAGCTCCTACGGCGTGCGCATCTTCAACTCGACGGGGCGCATCACGATCCGCGGCAACACGATCAACCCCGGCGATGGAGCGCCGGGCACTGCCGGCAGCGCCGGCACTGCCGGAGCGGACGGGACGGCGGGGGCGAACGGCGGAGCGGGCAACAGTGGCGGCTCGTCTGGCGGCGGCGGCGGCGCGGCGGGACCGTCCTCGTGCGCGGCCGGGGGCGCAGGTGGACTGGGCGGCTACGATGAGGGCAGCGGAAACCCGGGCAGCCGCGGCACGATGGGCTCGACGGCAGGCACGGGCGGAGCGCCCGGAAGCGGCGGCGCCGGCTCGGGTGCGTGCTTCTCCTCGGGCGGACCGGGCAGCCCGGGCGTCGAGGGAGGCAACGGGAACCCCGGAACCAACGGCCCGGCTGCCGGCGGCGCCATCGGCGTCGCTTCCGCCGGCTCGTACGTGCCGGCGTCGGGCAATGCTGGCACCGCCGGAGAGCACGGCGGCGGCGGCGGCGGCGGCGGCGGCGGCGGCGGCGGGAGTGACACGATTATCATCGGAGTGTGTCGCGCCGACCGGGGCGGCGGTGGCGGTGGCGGCGGCGGTGCGGGCTGCGGAGCCACGTTGGCCACGGCTGGTGGCGGCGGCGGCGGATCCTTCGGGGTCTTCGCGATCAACGCGAACCTCGTCGTGGATGCCAACACGCTCAGCGTCGGACATGGCGGCGCCGGGGGCGCTGGCGGCAACGGAGCGCGGGGTGGCTCGGGCGCCGGACCCGGCTCGGGCGGCGGCGGCGCCGACGACTCGGGCCCCGGAGCGGCCGGCGGTCGGGGCGGAAACGGAGGCCACGCCGGTTCCGGCAGCGGCGGGCCAGGCGGACCCTGTTACGGCGTCTTCACGCTGACGAGCTCGACCATGCTGGGCACCAACGCGACGAGCCTCGCGGGCGGCGGAACGGGCGGTTCGGGTGGAAGCGGACCGCTCGGAGCGGCAGCGACCGGACCCATGGGTGCGTCAGGGAACACCTATTCCATGTAGCGGGCGTCAGCGACTGCCCTCGGTGCGTTCGCGGCGCAGCAGATCGGCCCAGCGGATCATGGCGCTGCAACCGTGCTGCACGTAGTCGTTGCGCACGGCGAGCTCGACCGGGCTCCCCGGCAGGCCGCCCTGCGCCCCGACCGGATCGGCCAAGAGGTGCACCGGCCCCGGGTCCCACCGCCAGCGCAGCAGCATGCCGAGGCCGCGCTCGACCTGAGCCCGCAGCTCCGGGTCCTCGACGCCCGCGCTGCGGCTGAGCTCGTAGGTCGAGACGAAGGCCTCCGTGCGCGAGCCCACCGGGGTCAGCCGAGGTACGATCAGCGGCCCGACACCATAAGCTCCCGCAGATGCCCAGGGCGTCTCGCCCTCGCGGAACTGCACGACGCGGTTGAAGCTCGCCCATCGGCGGCAGAAATCGAGCGCCGCTGGGTTGTCGATGCGGCCCGCGGCCTCGGCAGCCGCCATGCACGTCCAGTGCTCCTCGCCGTAGTAGTAACGGCTCCCGAGGAAGCTCCACCCCGCGCCGGTCAGGTGGCTCATGAGTCGCCGCGCCACTTCGAGGTCTCGATCGTCGCCGAGGACAGCGTGGGCCTCGAGCAGCGCCAGGGCCGCCTCGCCGCTGTAGTAGAGGTACTGCACGTCGCGGGCCTGCTGGGCCTGCATGTCGTAGTCGTGCATGAGCTCTCCGTCGTCACGTTGCAGCGATCGGATGAACACCGTGAGGCCTCGAAGCAAGTCCTCCGCGACCTGGTCCGGCGCCTTGGCCAGCACTTCGGACGCTGCGAGCGCGGTCAGGGCCGACGAGCCGAGCTCGGCATGTCCGAATTCCTCCACGCACCAGCTGTCTGGAGCTCCGCAACGGCGGATGTGCCGGTTGACGACATAGCGGAGCGCGCGCAGAGCACCCTGCCTCGCTTCGGGCATGCCGTGCAGGTGGTCCATCTGGGCGAGGAAGTAGGCCGCGCCCGCGTGTCGTGGGAGGTTGTAGACCTCCGGGCGCGCAGTGCCTGTACGTCCGTCGTAGAAATAGGTGAAGCGGCCGTCGGCCTGCTGGTGACGGAGCAGGAAGCGGGCGCCGTCGACCGCAGCCTGGCGAAGGGTCCGCTCGTTGACGGCCGTGGCACGCGGATACTCGGACGGCGTGATCGCGGTGGCGGCGAATCGCCGGACCGTGCCGCGGTCTAGGACGTCCGCGGTCTCGAGCCCGAGATCGCGCGCCACCCTGTCCACCAGACTGCGAACGTCGACGCCGAACGTCAGGTCCGGCAGGGGCGTGGACACGCCGCCGTCATAGGCGCGGTCCGCGAGCAGCTCGTCGGGCGTCAACCATACGCGGTGGTCGTCCACCGCCACGACCAGGCCTTCGCGCAACGGAACGGGAGCCAGGTTCTCGATGTAGGGCACGCCCAGCCAGATCGGCCCCTGTTCCCCGACCAGGGTCACGGTGAGCCGTACGGCCTGGGGATCGTCGCGGGGCCGGCGCCAGTCCGCGAGAGCACCGAGCTCCGGATCCCTCGACAGCTGCGCCGCTGCCCGCTCGACGACCGAAGCGAGGTCGCCGCGAGACACGTGCCGCGCTACGACATCTCCCCGGTGCCAGGCCATCACGATGATGGGGCCGCCCTCGTGCGGCGCGCGCGCGCCTGCGGGCGCTGCGGGGAGCGCCTCGCCGAGCCGCGCCGCCGACAGCGCATCGAGGGCCCACCGTCCAACGTCGGTGGCCGGCCGGGGCGGTGGCTCCACGCGGGTGCCCGCGTGCACCACGACGCAGGCCACCGCGGTGGCGAGCGCCCAGCCGAGGAGGAGCCTAGCGAGCAGTCTGGGCGTCATCGGGCGCCGAGCTCGGATGGCGCGCGAGCACGAAGAGCTGCGCCGCCGGGAATGCAACGAGGTACGGGAGGATCAGGACCGCGACCGTGAAGAGGAGCGCCGCGCCACCCTGGCCCACGGGACCGTACATCCCCGCGACGTGGGCGGCCGTGAGGGCGAGCGCCGTCACGAGCGCCATGCCCGTGGCGAGGGCCACTGCGCCCGCGACGACCGCGAGCTTCCGGGCCCAGGGCGTACCGGCGAGGAGGGCGGCGCCCGATGCCCCGAGCAGGAGGGCGAGCACCGTACCGCCGACGTCCACGGGCCACCAGCGCGCGGGGAGCCCTCCCCACACGCCTGCGAGGAGCAGGAGCGCCGTCAGGAGATCCATCGCGCCCAGCACGAAACGTCGCGCGGGCAGCTCGGTGGGGGACCCGGCCGCGGGCTTCGCGGGGCTCCGATTGCGTCGCGTCCTCATTGGCCGATGATAGGGGACACGCTCCCACGCGCCAACTCACTGGAATCGCGAGCGGATTGGGGCGTGTCGTGTAGACAGGGGCGCAGACGGGCCTGCCACTCCCTCCCAGCCACACTCCGGCGCTCAGCGCAGGATGCGGAGGCGAGTGCGCGCCTTCCCCTCCGGCACGCGCTCGCCGCCCGCCCGCTTGAAGTGCTCCTGGGCGATGCGCTCCGCGATGCGCTCCGCGACGGTGATGAGCTCCTTGGCCGCGCTCGCACCAGGCGCCGCGCGCACGATCGGAGTCCCTTCGTCGCCCCATTGCCTGACGTCGGTCTCGATCGGGATCTGACCGAGCAGCGGGGCCTTGGCGTGGTCCGCGACCTTCTGGCCGCCGCCGCTGCCGAACAGCTCATGACGTACCCCCGCGGTGTCGATGAAGTAGCTCATGTTCTCGATGACGCCCAGGATCGGAATCGAGAGCTTCTCGCACATGCTCACGCCCTTGTAGACGTCCTGCAGGGCAACCTCCTGAGGTGTCGTGATCAGGACCGCGACGGTGCTCTTGAGCCGCTGCGAAATGGTCAGCGCCACGTCCCCGGTTCCCGGCGGCAGGTCGATGACGAGGTAGTCGAGCGCTCCCCACTCCACGTCGGCGAGGAACTGGCCGAGCGCGCTGTGGAGCATCGGACCCCGCCACACGATGGCGGTCTTCGGGTCCTCGAGGAGGAATCCGATGCTCATGAGCTTCACGCCGAAGCGTTCGAGGGGGCCGATCTTCTGGGTGTCGGTGGCGCGGGGCGCCTCGTGGATCCCCATCATCGTCGGAATGGATGGACCATAGATGTCGGCGTCGAGCAGGCCCACGCGAGCTCCCATGAGCTGCAACGCCGTGGCGATGTTCACCGCGCAGGTGCTTTTGCCGACTCCGCCCTTGCCGCTCATGACGAGGATGAGGTTGCGCACCTCGGGCAGAGGGTCGTCTCCCATGGTCTCCCGACTCGGAACCTGGAGGTTCCAGTGGACATCGACCTTCGTGATGCCCGTCGCGGCCAAGGCCTCCTCAATGCGGCTCCGAATGGCGGTCCGCGTCGCGTCGCCAGGCGCAGCCAGGCGCACGTCCACGACGACTCCGTCGCCTTCGGATCGGGCGTCGACAATGGTCCCCAGCTGGACCATGGGTCGCTCGAACGTCGGATCGACGACGCGCGCCAAGGCCGCCATCAGGGAATCCCGGTTACGCTCGGTCATGTTCGGCTCCTGGGCGCCGGCCACACCCCGACGCGAGGGTCCTACCTAGGCCTCGCTCGCAGCGGCGTCAAGAACGGTCGGGCGATCTGGGCTGGCCCCTGGGGTGCCCGGCCGTGTAGCCTTCGCGCCCGTGTGGAAGCGAGCGCGGCTGCCGGCGGCGATCTTCGTGTGCTCGGCCGTGGTGTACTCCCTCTTTCTGGGTGGCCGCGCCTTCTCGCCGTCGGCGGACAACCACTACGTGCACCTCGCTCACAGCTTCCTGTCGGGGCAGCTCGGCGTCGTCGGGAACGTGCCGCCCGGGATGAACGACTGGGCCTGCTACGACACGCAGGAGCACGGCCCCTGCCCCGCGAACCAGTTTCGTTTCCCCGCCAGCCAAGCCGAGCGCTATCGCTGGTACGTCTCCTTCCCAGCGCTGCCTGCGGTGCTGATCATGCCGCTCGTCGCGATCGGGGGGCTGGACGTGCCCGATCGACTCTTCTGGGCCATCCTGGCGGGACTCGGTCCCGCGCTGCTCTTCCTGCTTCTGCGCACACTGCGAGAGCGGGGGCGCAGCGAGCGCAGTCTGCGCGACGATCTGCTCCTGACCACCCTCTTCGCCTTCGGAACGGTGTTCTTCTTCACAGCGGTCCAGGGAACCGTGTGGTTCGCGGCCCACGTGGTCGCCGTTCCCCTCGTGGCCCTGTTCGCGATGTGGTCCCTAGACGCACGCAGGCCGGCCCTCGCCGGTCTGGCGCTCGCCCTCGCCTTCATGGCGCGCCCCACCACGATGTTCCTCGCTCCACTCTTCGTCCTCGAGGCCATGCAGGCGAGCCGTCCGACGGATCTCCCCTCGCTCGACGAGGCCGCATCGATCTGGCGCCGGCTGGCCCACTTCCTCCGCACGACTCGCTATCGGGAGACGGTCCGGCCCCTCGCCCTCTTCGCTCTGCCCATCCTGGTGGTCGGGGCCGTCGCCATGTGGATGAACGCGGCCCGCTTCGAGAATCCGCTGGAGTTCGGTCACAGCTACCTGCAGATCTTCTGGCGGCCCCGCATCGAAAAGTGGGGGCTCGTGAACTTCCACTATTTCGGCAAGAACCTCGCGGTGTTCGTCGCGGCCCTGCCATGGCTCAGCGCCGTCCCGCCCTATCTCAAGATCAGCCGCCACGGGCTCGCCCTCTGGGTCACCACACCGAACCTGCTGCTCTCACTGTGGCCCAAGCGAACGAGCACGACGCTGGTGGCGTTGTACGTCTCGGTGATCGTCGTCGCGATCCTCGACCTCTGCTACCAAAACAGCGGCTGGGTGCAGTTCGGCTACCGATTCAGCCTGGACTACATGATCCCGCTGTTCGCGGTGATGGCGCTCGGCGGTCGCCGCTTCGGACCCGGCTTCATCCTACTGATGGTGTTCTCCATCGCAATCAACGCGTTTGGCGCGGTGACCTTCGATCGGGCGTGGCAGTTCTACGACGGTGACCCGACGCAGAACATCATCTTCCACCCGGACTGACTTCCCGGAATGCCCACAGGGAATTCTGGGGACAGGTAAATTTCTGAACCGAACTTCCAGCGACTCCCCTTGCGAAACACGGAATGGTTCGGTTCAGAAATCTACCTGTCCCTACTCCTTCCTCAGTTGCCGCCGCTGCGCGGCCGTTGTCGGCCTTGCTGCTGCGGCTGCGCGTTCTCGCGCTCGCGTTCGGCGATCCGTTCACGAACCGCCACATAGGCCTGCTCCTGCTCCATGACCTGATCGATCGCCTGGATACGAGCGCGGGCCAGCTCGGGGCTCGACACGCTGCGGTTCGCGTCCGCGAATCGCGAGTAATCGTTCCACGCCCGCCGCGCCTGCTCCAGCGCATCGGGCTGGCGCTCGAGCGTCTCGGCGATGCCCTGAAGCGCCCGCGCTTGCCACAGGGGGCTGTCGGACTGCACTGCCATGCGCGCGGCCGTGCGGAACGCCTCGGCGGCCTCATCGAGCCGACCGTTGAGGCGGTGAACCTCTGCCTGGAAGTAGTAGGCACCCGGTCGGGTCGGCGCTTCCGTGACGGCCTGGCGCAGAGCTGCGAGCGCACGCGTGTAGTCGCGCGCCATGGCTGCCGTGATGGCCTCGGCGATCTTGGCATCGTAGGGCGGCGTCGTGGGTCGGGGCGTCTCCGCCTGCGCCGCCTCCCCTTGCGCGGCCTGTTGCGGTCGCTGACGGGGCTGCTGGGCCGAGGCCGGCGGGGAAGCGGCGAGGAAGGTCACCGCGAGGGGGATCACGACGAGCCAGGTGCGCATGCGCTGGATCCTAGCCGAAGGGGACCCGCCGGCGCCAGCTCCAGGTGCCGGGGCGCCTTCAGCGCTGGGCCAGCGGCGTCGCGGCCCGGAAGGCGTAGTAGTGTCGGAGCACGCGCTGAACGTAGCGGCGTGTCTCCTCGTACGGAGGAACGCCCCGATAACGCATGATGGCCGCTTCCCCGGCGTTGTAGGCGGCGACCGTCAGCACCAGGTCGCCGTTGAACATGTTGGCGAGGATGCGAAGGTACCGGGTCCCTCCGAGGATGTTCTGTCTCGGGTCGAAGGGGTCGCGCACGCCCATGGCCGCCGCCGTCCTCGGCATGAGCTGCATCAGGCCCATGGCCCCCGCGTGCGAGACGACGTTGGGACTGAAGTCGCTCTCCACCTTCATGACGGCCCGAATGAAGGGCTCCGGGAGCTGGTAGAGCCTCGACGCCTCTCGGATGTGGCGGTCATATCGCCCGTACCGATCGGGGGACGAATCGCGGCTGCCGCGGCTTGCGCCCCCCGCAGGTGCGGGTGGTGCCTGCTGCCGCACGACGACCCGGCACCGCCGGCCGAGGGCCCCGGGGGGGCGGATATTGGTGAAGTGGACGACACCCTCAGCATCCGTGCACTGGAGGATGTCCGCCCGGACGATTCCGGGAACCAGTGCGATTGCCGCACAAAGCACGCCAGTCAGGACCCTGAGCATCGGTTCTCCCCAGTGTAGGCCCTCCGGACCGCCTTGCCAAAACTCGGGTATGCTCGGGGCCTCCATGCGCGTCAGCTGCGACTACCTCGTGCTCGGGAGCGGCGTCGCGGGCCTCACTTTCGCCCTCGATGCGTGCGCACATGGGGAGGTCGTCGTGGTCACGAAGCGGTCCACCAACGACTCGGCCACCGCCCGAGCGCAGGGCGGAATCGCGGCCGTCCTCGACCCCGCCGATTCCCTCGAAGCCCACGTGAAGGACACGCTGCAGGTGGGGGTCGGGCTCGCGCACCGGGACGTGGTGGAATCGGTCGTGGCCGAAGGCCCGGAGCGGATCCGTGCCCTGATGGACATCGGCACGCGGTTCAGCATGGACGGTGGAGAGGGCGGCGGTCTGGACCTCACACGCGAGGGTGGGCACAGCGCGAGACGGGTCGCCCACGCGGGCGACGTGACGGGCCAGGAGTTGCAGCGTGCCCTGGTGGCAGCGGTCGCTGCGACGGGACGTGTGCGCATCCTCGAGCACCACATGGCCGTCGATCTCATCGAGATGTCCAAGCTGGGCGGCGTGCGGCAGGTCGTCGGCGCGTATGTCCTCGACGAGGACACTGGAGAGATTCACACGTTCACGGCCCGTGCGACCATTCTTGCCACCGGAGGCGCGGGGAAGGTCTACCTCTACACGTCCAACCCGGACGTGGCGACGGGAGACGGAATCGCGATCGCCTACCGGGCCGGGGCGACGATCGCGAACATGGAGTTCTTCCAGTTCCATCCGACGTGCCTCTACCACTCCGAGGCCCGCACCTTCCTCATCAGCGAGGCCCTGCGCGGTGAAGGTGGAGTGCTGCGCCTCGCCGACGGCACGCCGTTCATGCACCGCTACCACGAGATGAAGGACCTCGCTCCGCGCGATGTCGTCGCCCGCGCGATCGACGGCGAGATGAAACGCACCGGGCACGAGTGCGTGTACCTCGACATGTCGGCGCGCCCCGCGAGCTACCTGATCGAGCGTTTCCCCAACATCCACGCCGAGTGCGTGCGATTCGGCATCGACATGACCCGGGAGCCTATCCCCGTCGTTCCCGCGGCCCACTACATGTGCGGAGGCGTCGTCGTCGAGGCCTCGGGCCAGACGTCGGTACATGGCCTGTGGGCCATTGGCGAGATCTCGTGCAGCGGCCTACATGGCGCCAATCGCCTCGCTTCGAACTCGCTCCTCGAGGGGCTTGTCTACGGGCATCGCGCTGCGGAAGCGCTCGGTCGCGAGAGCCGCGACTGGACGGCGCCGAACGTTCCGGACTGGGACGTGGGAGAGGCCGTGGCGAGCGACGAAGCGGTGGTCGTCACGCACAACTGGGACGAGCTGCGGCGCTTCATGTGGAACTACGTCGGCATCGTGCGTTCGGAGAAGCGGCTCCGCCGGGCCGCCCGCCGCGTAGCCCTCCTGAAGGAGGAGATCCGCGAGTACTACTGGGAGCACCTCGTGAACCGCGACCTCCTCGAGCTACGGAACATCGCGTACGTGGCCGAGCTGATCATCGCCTGCGCCTCGGCGCGCAAGGAGAGTCGCGGGCTGCACTACAACATCGATCACCTCGACGTCGACGACGCCCACTTCGGATCCGATACCCTCGTGTCGTGGGGCTGCCCCCCGCGGTTCTGACCCCGGGAGGCTCAGGCGACGAGAGGTCGCGTTCGCTGAGGTCCAAACCGCAGCTGTCCGCGCCACGAGTAGGGCGGGGGCATCAGGAAGGGCGCGCGGGAAGGCAATCCGTCGAATCCGATGCCCATGACGCGGCCCCCGGCCCACACCACGCGACCGGGAAAGACGTACTCGAAGCCGCGGCTCGGGTTCGTCACCCGCAGGATCGTGCGTGTGCCGATCTTCGCGGGCGTGCTCGTCGCCACGGACATGCCGCCCGCGGAGAGGTTGCGGATCTCTCCCGATCCGAAGCCACCGGGCAACGTGAACTGCACAGGGAGGCTCACCGTGCCGCGCGCTTGGCGATGACGCGAGGCGCTGGCGGCCTCGAGGTAATCGCCATCGAGGAGACGCTCGAGCCCCCGGAACCTCGCCCGCTCGGTCGGGTCGAGCGGGATATCCAGGCTCCGTTCACGGTGGAAAAGCCTCTGGTACTCGTAGACGATGTCGAGCAAGTTCAGCATGTGGACGGACTCCGCGAGGGACCGGCGTTTCGTGGTTCTGACATCCCCGTCACCGTAGCCATTGGGTGCCGCACCCTTCCGACGCTCGGAGGACCGTTAAGTTCCAACCATGGACCTCTTCGAACACGGCGCATCGAAGGATTTGGCCGGCGTCCCGCTGGCCGATAGGATGCGGCCCCGCACGCTCGGGGAAATCGTCGGACAGGACGAGCTCCTCGGCGAGGGCAAGGTCCTGGCGCGCGCCGTTCAGGACGACCGGGTCCCCTCGTTCGTGGTGTGGGGTCCGCCGGGCACCGGCAAGACGTCGCTCGCGCGCGTGATCGCTGCTGAGACGAAGGCGCGCTTCGCCGCATTCAGCGCCGTTCTGGCCGGCGTTCCCGAGCTACGCGAGATCGTGAAGGAAGCCCGCGAGCAGCGAACGCTCTACGGCCGCCGGACCATCCTCTTCATCGACGAGATCCATCGCTTCAACAAGGCCCAGCAGGACGCGCTCCTGCCCCACGTCGAGAAGGGCACGGTGGTCCTGGTGGGCGCCACGACCGAGAACCCCTCCTTCGCGGTCAACGCGGCCCTCCTCTCCCGCTGTCGCGTGTTCCGGCTCGAGCCTCTCGGCCCCGCGCCCCTGCGGATCCTACTCGAGCGTGCGCTCGAGGACCGGGAGCGCGGACTGGGCGCGCTCGGCGTCGAGGTCACCGACGACGCCCTCTCGGCCATCGCGGAGGGCGCACGGGGTGACGCCCGGCGGGCGCTCGATGTCCTCGAGCTCGCGGCGCACCACGCAGCGTCGCAAGGGGCAGGGGCGACCCTGGACGTGGCGGCCGTCGAAGAGGCGCTCGCCGCGGGGACTCTCCTGTACGACAAGAGCGGTGAAGAGCACTACAACGTCGTCAGCGCGTTCATCAAGTCCATGCGCGGGAGCGATCCCGACGCGGCGGTGTACTGGATGATGCGCATGCTCGAGGCCGGGGACGACCCGCTGTTCCTGCTGCGCCGCATGCTCATCTTCGCGAGCGAGGACATCGGCAACGCGGATCCGCGGGCCCTGCAGCTGGCGGTGGCGGCGGACGCGGCGTTTCAGAGACTGGGCATGCCGGAGGGGCTCTACGCCATGACCCAGTGCTGCCTCTACCTCGCGGTCGCGCCTAAATCGAACTCCGCTCTGCGCGCCTGGACGGCTGCCCGACAGGACGTGCGCGACCACGGCGCGCTCGGTGTGCCGATGAAGCTCCGCAACGCGCCGACGCGGGCGATGAAGGAGTGGGGCTACGGCGATGGCTACCGCTACCCCCACACCGAGGGCGGCGTGGCGGAGGGCGAGACCTATCTGCCGGAGGAGCTTCAGGACCGGCGCTACTACGAGCCGACCGACAACGGCTTCGAGGCACGCATCGCAGAGCGCCTCAGGCGCCTGCGCGGCGAGGAGGAGTAGCGTGGATCCCCCGCTGCTCTGACGGCCGCGAGCGACCGCTCGAAGACGATCCGGTGGCTCAGCGATATCCCGCGAGCCAGTCGAGGGTGTTCACCCAGAACTGGGGCTGAGCGCTGGTGCGCTGGGTGGTGTAAGATCGGGTCGTGGCGCGCTGGAAACGAGAGGACGTGCACGCGTTCATGCAGCGAGACTGGGGGCTCTTGGCGACCACGCCTGTCGCGCTCTCGTCGGCCCAATCGATCGCGCTCGCGGGCTCGCTGTTCGACCAGATGCGCACGCGAGTGCCGTCTTGGCCGAGCGAAGAAGAGCGCGAGCAAGACCTGCGGTCGCACATTCGCCTCTCCTCGCTGCTGCACCGGGCCCATGAAGAGCGTCGCCGCCAGAGCCCTCGCTGACGCCGCCGGCGCGTTCGACCGCCTGGGCGTTCGCTGGTTTCTCTTCGGCGCGCAGGCGGCGATCTTCTACGGGCACGCGCGGTCGACCGCGGACGTCGACCTGACGGTCGAGCTCGGCGGTCATTCGACCGAGGCGCTCGTCGGCGCGCTCGGTGCCGCCCGGATCGTGCCCCGTGTCCTGTTCGACGCGGCGTTCGTGGCAGCGACGCGAGTGCTGCCACTCGTGCACGAGCCGACGGGCCTGGGCGTTGACATCGTCCTCGCCGGGCCAGGGCCCGACGAGTCGTTTCTCTCGCGCGCGCGGACCGAGTCCTTCGAAGGAGTGGTCGTCAAGGTCGTCGACCCCAGTGACCTGCTCGTGATGAAGATCCTCGCAGCCCGACCCAAGGATATCGAGGATGTGCGCGGCCTCCTGCGCGTCGCTCCGAAGGGCCTCGATCTCGATGACGTGCGCGCGCAGCTTCGAGAGCTGGAGGGGCTGCTCGACCAATCGGATCTCGTCGCGGCGCTCGACGAGGCGGTCCGACTGGCCGGCAGGCGCTGAGCGCTGGGTGAACGGGGCGCACGACGAAGAGGACCTGCGAGCTCAGGCGTGCTCTTCGAGGTACTTCGACAACCCCTGACTCACGGTCGTCAGGTTCGTGGTGATCTGCTTGACCATGAACTGCTCGACCGTGCGGCCGAGTGGGCCAGCGAGGAACGCTGGCACGCCGCGCACCTTCCTCAGCTGGATGCTGAGCTCGCCGCGGATCTCCAAGCGCGTACGGGACGCGTCGATCTCGATGAAACGATTCGTCCCGGAGCACCGGACGGCCTCGGTGAAGGAATGCGTCTCGATGCGCCACGCGCAGGTCCATGCGTCCGGATCCCAGGTGGCGTAGTCGGTCCAGGAGAGCATCGAGTCCCGGAGCAGGGGTCGGATCGCGACGGGGATCTCACCCCCGCCTTGCCAGATGTTGACGAGGCGAACGACGCCGTCCTCCTCGGAACGCTCGCGGACGGCGATGTCCCGGACATTCGGAAGGTACGGGACGAACTTCGGCATGTCATCACGATACGTGCGGTACGTAAGCGCGCGCGGGAACTTGATGACGGCGTCCGACTCGATCCTCATGGGGTCGTCTTCTGGCTCGCTTGCGCGGCAGCGCGAAGCGTCCCGCGATGGCGGACCGTCTGCTGCAAGAGCCCTTCGAGCGCTGACTTGACCTCCTGGAAGTCGAGTGACTCCGTCGGAAGCTCGACGGTCAGTACGACGTCACCGTCCTCGTCATACGCGAACTTGGTCTGGTACATGTCGCGGTTTTGCCGCAACAGCCAGCGAGACAGCTCGAAGCTGTTGTTTCCCTTGGTCGCCAGGAACGGAACAACAGAGGCGATGAGCCAGTTGTCGTCGAATCGGATGTAAACGACGATCGGACCCTCCTCGGACTCGTGCTCCGTGCGGAACGTCCGCTCTCCGTGGCGAACGAGCTGCCAGCCCATCGCCTCGAAGTGGTGGCCTAGCGTCGCCTCGTCGACCATGGCATGTATGAATCGCCGGGCCTGGGTGGCCTGTCAAGGAGCGATGTGAACGTGGCGATCCGAGGAACGGTTCGAAGGCTCGGTCTCGAAGGGGGGCTGTGGGCCCTGATGACGGATGACGGCCGGACGGTCGAGCTGATCGACCCGCCCGATGGTCTCTGTCGAGATGGCCTGCGGGTCGAGCTCGAGGGCGACAGGTCGGGAGCGGACGTCACGGTCGGAATGGTCGGCGACGCCGTGCGCGTGCGCCGTTTCAAGGCGCTCTGAGCGGGCCCTCACTCGACCGCGTCGAGCCACAAGCGGAAGACGGCGGCTCCGTCCGTGCCGTCGGCTTCGACTGTGGCCCCCATGGCATCCGCGAACAGGCGGACGACGAGCAGACCGGCCACCCGCCCGTAGCGCCCACCGAGCTCCCCCTTGATCCGCTGCTGTCCTGCCAGAGTGAAGGCGGCTTCGCGGTACTCCGGTGCCAACGCGGCTCCCCCGTCGCACACCTCCACCGCGATGCGGGCACCGTCGCGACGAACGACCACCTTCGCGGGAGATGAGCGAGCGTGCTGGGCGCTGTTGGCGAGCAGGATCTCGACCACGCGCGCCACTCCGTTGCCGCAGCGGGCTGCGACGGGCGGCGTGGCCGAGCACTCCAGGACCACATGCGGATATTTCGCGTGGAGCGCCCGCAGGGGAGCGAGCACGTCCCCATCGCTCGCAAGTGCCGGAGCGCGTCCCGAGAGCCACTGCGCGATCGCGGACACCTGCTCGAGCCCCAAGACCAGATCCGAAAGGGCGGACTTGACGTCGTCGAACGCCTCCCGCGCGTCCGCGTCATCGATCTTGCCGAGCACATCGCCAAGGAACGATGCGTTTGCGCTGATGGCGGCGGCGGGGTTGCGCAGATCGTGGACGATCAGCGCTAGCAGGGCTCCGATCTCCTCATCACGATGGGTGGTCATTTGCGTTTCTTTCGTTCGAGATCGGCACGCTGCACCTCCAACGTGTCCGAGAAGGCCAGATTCGCGTTCTCTTGCCGGCGCTGGATGGACACGGAGAGATCGACGGCCATGCCGAAGGCGTCGTCCGCGTCCGACGCGCGCTCCTCGCGCGAAACTCCGAGGGTCTGTGCCCTGTCCTCGAGGACCGGAATGACCGAGGCCCGGATGCGAGATTCGAGCCGCCGCATCCGGCGGGTCATCTCCTGCTCGCGTCGCCGTGCCAAGGAGAATCCCAGGCCAAAGCCCAGGACGAGCCCCCCTACAGCCGCCAGGACCGTTTCCCATCCTCCCATAGCCCGACAGGATACATCACGGAAGGCAGACCACGGCCTCTTCTCCGTAGTTCTCGACGAGGGACGTGACATACGACAGGAGCGCCTCGCGACGATCGAGCAGGTCCGCGAGCTGCCGTTCGGTCAGCAGCGGACCGTCGGGCGTGTCCCTGAGCTCGGACCGCAGAAGACCGGGACGCATGCGCAGCAAGCGGTCCACGATCGACCGCGAGAATTTCTCGGTGCGCGTCAATCCGGATCGTAGGCGCTCGTGGAGATGAACCGGAAGCGGGTGAAGGAACGCTCGCTCTTGACCCCGCAGAAAGAGCCGCCGCCCGTCGGGTGTGCCCTGCGGAGAACCGGGTGAAAACCGATCCCAGTTGCCCACGAGGTAGTCGAAGACCAGCATGTTGCTGATATCCGTGTGGAGGGGCAGGTCCTCGGGCGGTATCTCGACTCCCTGGGTGAGCCGGTACGTGAAACGCTCCGTCGCACGCCAGCCCTCGAGCCCCAACCCTCGCATCTGGGGAACCCAATAGGTCACCGCTCCAGGCAGGGTGTCGTCCCGATCCCAGACAGTCCATGTGATCAGCTCCTGCAGCGTGTCCGCAAAGTCGGGGTCGAGCCGCTCGCGAAACTGTCGCCGTGTGACGCGCCGAAACACGGACGGCGGCGCGTTCGACAGCCCGAGGAGACGAGCGACGCGATACGCCGCTATCTCGGCGAGATAGCCGCGCGCGCTGTCGCGACTGCGCGGACGGAAGACCGCATCGACCGGCCCCTCGAGCGTCATCTGAAGGACGACCGAAGAGGTGCCGACGGGTTTGAAGCGAAGGGGAGTGGCTCCGCGGAGCCGCTCGATTATCGCGTCGTGATCGAGGTCCGAGCCCAGCATGGGTCCGGGGCTCGGGGCCTGCGGTGCGGCGACAGGCTCGGTCGCCGGTGCGGAGGATCCCCCGGGCGGAGCGGTACGCGGTACAGCAGGCGGGTCCGGGGCCCGTGACGAGCCAGCGTCTCGATCACAGGCCACGGCCAGCAGAACGCAAATCGCGATCGACGCGGCAGAGAGCCTCATCCCACCGATCAGCGGATGCCCGCCAGCACGTTCTTCGCGATCACCATGCGCTGTACCTGCGAGGTGCCCTCGTAGATCTGCAGCACCTTGGCGTCCCGCATCAGCTTCTCGACCGGGTATTCGCGCATGTAGCCGTTTCCGCCGAAGACCTGCACAGCATCGGTGGCTACCGCCATGGCGCTGTCGGCGGCGAAGGCCTTGCTGTACGAGGCGACTACGGAGTTGCGCCCGCCCTGGTCGATCATCCAGGCCGCCTTGTGCACGAGCAACCGTGAGGCTTCGAGACAGATCGCCATGTCGGCGATGATCTTCTGGATCATCTGATGATTGGCGATCGGCTGACCGAAGGTCTTGCGCTCGAGCGCGTAGGCGACGGACTCGTCGAGGGCTCGACGCATGATCCCGCAGGCGCCCGCGCCGATGTCCGGCCGTGTGCGGTCGAAGGTCGCCATGGCGACCTTGAACCCATCGCCCTCCCCCGCGAGGACGTTGGCCTTGGGGACGCGGACATCCTCGAAAGTGACCGTCGCCGTGTCACTCGCGCGCTGCCCCAACTTGTCCTCGTGCCGGCCCACGGTCAGCCCGGCGCTTTCCCGGTCGACGATGAAGGCCATGATGCCCTTGTGCCTCTTCGAGGCGTCAGTCGTGGCGAAGACCACGTACCAGCGAGCAAGCGTCGCGTTCGTGATGAAGCACTTCTCGCCGTTGATGACCCACTCGTCGCCGACCTGGCGGCATGTCGCCTGGATGCCGGCAGCGTCGCTGCCCGCGGCCGGCTCGGTGATGGCATAGGCCGCGTACGTGGGCTCGTTCGCGAGCAGGCCGAGGTACTTCTTCTTCTGCTCCTCGCTGCCCGCGACGAGCAGCGGCGTGGCCGCTAGCGTGTTCGCGCTGATCGTCGTCTGAATCCCGCTGCAACCGTAGGCGAGCTCTTCGACGAGGAGCACGTGATCGAGCTCGGTGAGACCCGCGCCACCATAGGCCTCCGGAATGACGGGCGCCGAGAGACCGAGCTCCCAGGCCTCCTTGCCGACATCCATGGGGAACCGGCTATCGCGGTCGCATTCTGCCGAGATCGGCATGATGCGGTCCTTGACGAACTTCCGGGTGTTCTCGACGAGGGCCTTTTGCTCGTCGGTCAGCTCGAAGCTCAGCATGGGATCCTCCTATTCGCGACGCTTGCGTTCGCGCCGCTCGAGCTCTGCGCGCGCTGCCCGGGCACCGAGTCGGAACCCGAGGGCGAGGCCGACCAACAGGACACCCGGGATGTAGACGATGTGCTCTAGTCCCACGGGGTCAGTCCTTTCCAGAGGCCTCGCCGCCGTCGGCGCGGGCGAGGCTGCTGTGAAGGCGTTCGACTTCGCGCGCGGTGCGCGCTTGCATCATCCCGAGCCGGAGCACGTACAGCAGCAGCAACACCCAAATGACGCCGTAGGCAGCCACCATGAGCGTCCCCCCAGGGACGTCCTGCACCTGCGGGCCTTCGACGGCCTGGAACGAGGTGGAGCGCTCCGCGGCGGGATCGGGGTCCTGCGCAGCCGCGAGCGGTGCGCTGACGGTCATCAGCGCGAAGGCCAAAGCGCATGTGCTCAGGAATGCCCGCATCAGCTGTCCTCCAACAAGCCGCGCTGAGCGGCTTCCACTTCGGCCTCGGCCACTCGCTGTCGATCGCGTTCGATCTTCGCACGCGTCCACACGAGCAGCGCCACGAGCAAGGTGAACGCGAGCAGGCTGACGAGCAGGGCCGTCACCATGTCTCCCTGCAGTCCGCCGCCCTTGTTCGTGATCACCGTCGGGTGCTGCCCGCGCCACCGCTGAACGCTGAAGTGCACGATGGGCAGGTCGAGCAGACCGACGATCGCCAGACCCGCAGCGAAGCGCCGTTCCGCGAGCCCACCTCCGCCGAAGGAGCGGAGCGCGAGGTACGCCGCGAAGATCATGCCGGCGAGAAGCGTCGTCGTGAGTCGGGGATCCCAGGTCCACCACACGCCCCAGGCCTTTCGGGCCCAGAGCGGTCCCGTGATCAGCACGATCATGCAGAACAGCGTACCCACCTCGGCGCTCGCCACGGCCCAGGCGTCCCACGCCTCCTTGCGCTTGATCAGGTAGACCGCGCTGCAAACCGCGCAGATGGCGTAGCCGACGTACATCGCATAGGCGCTCGGTACGTGGAAATAGAAGATCTTCTGGACGATCCCCATCTGGAGCTCCACGGGGGCGACGAAGAAGATCACGTACAGGCTCGCCAGCAGCGCGACGCTGGTGGCGCCGGCGAGGGCGAGCCACAAGACGTGGGGGCGGCCAGTTGGGGCGTTTCTGCTCATCCTCTTTCCCGTTTGCGGCCTCCGGCCGGCGTGCGCGGCCGGGCGGGACAGCTCGCCGGATCCTGGTCGGCCTTGTAGCACGGGGTCTCGGGGGGGTGCCACCATGCGCGAGCACGGACGCCGCCGGATCGCCTACCCTTGGTCTTCGCATGAGACCTGCCGTCCCAGATCCGTTCGTGCGGCTCATCGACGAGCTGGCGCCCCGGCTCCTCGGGCCTGATGACCGGACGGGAAAGGCGCTCGCCGGGCAGGTGCACCGGCTGAGCGAGGTGTACACGCGTGAGCGTTCGTCCATCGGAACGCTCGCCAACGACGCGGGCGTGCTCGCGGCGAGGCTTCGCTTCTTCCTGCTGCGGGACATGGTGAAGGTGTTGATGCCGCTCGCGGAGCTGGCCGCGGCTGACGCGCTGCCGCGCAGCAGGACCTGGAGGGTGCTGGACGCGGGCGCCGGTCTGGGGGCCATGACCTTCGGGGCAGCGCTGTTCGGGGCGGGACGCGCCGGAGTGGACGGTCTCAGCGTCCACGCCGTCGATCGCGGAGGCCGCGGGCTTACGATGATGGCGTCGATCGCCAAGCGCGCTGCGGCGGCGGGACTGGTTCCGATCGACCTTCACACCGAGACTGCAGAGCTGGGCGCCAATTCGCTCCCCCCGGGGCCCTTCGACGTCGTGCTCCTCGGGATGGTCCTGAACGAGATGGCCGCCGAGCGGGACCCGGACGCGCGCCTCGGGGAACACGCGCGCCTGATCGAGCAGCTGATGGCACGCCTCGCTCCCGGAGGTGCGCTCGTGATCGTGGAGCCGGCCCTGCGAACGACCGCGCGGGAGCTATCGGCTGTGCGGGACCGGCTCTGCATCCGAGCGGGTCCTCCGTTTGTCTTCGCTCCGTGCGTGCACCGACGGCCGTGTCCGATGCTGGCCTCGCCGCGGGACTGGTGTCACCAGGACTTGCCCGTGGCCCTGCCCAGCTCGCTCGTCCCGGCGGCACGGGGGGCGGGGCTGCGATTCGAGCGACTGACCTACGCCTACCTGACTCTTCGCAACGACGCGGGCAACGCGGACGCACAGCTCCCGAGCGAGCCGGGACGCGCGTACCGCGTGGTCTCCGAGCCCCTCCGGAGCAAAGGGAAGCTCGAGCTCTTCGGCTGCGGCGAGGACGGCCGCCCACGGCTCGTCCAGCTGTCGCGGCACCGGACGGAGTCCAATAGGACCTTCGGGAAAGCGCGGCGCGGCGACCTGCTCCGCGTCGACGCGGAACCGGCCGAGGCCGAGCGGGTCCGCATCCTATCGGGGACCCACGTGTGGCGGACCCGTCCAGGTGAGGGTCCGGGAGCCTGACACACCCCGGCACAAATCGATCCGGGACGGGGCCCGGCGCGAGGAGACCCTCCCGAAATCAATGCGTTTTCAGGTGGATCGGAGCTTGCTTTGCCCAGTACTCGGTGCGGTGCGCACCGAGGGAGACCCGAGGAGGAATGCCCATGCTGAACTGGAGAGCGCTGCTGGGAGCCGCTGCCGCCCTCGCCCTGACCTGGGGCGTGGCGGACCGGGCACAGGCCTGCGGGGGGTGCTTCGCGCCCACCGAGTCGGTCACGGTCGTGACAGGGCACCGCATGGCGGTCGCCATCTCGCCCGCGGAGACCACCCTGTGGGATCAGTTCCAGTACGCGGGGGATCCCGAGGACTTCGTGTGGGTGCTGCCCATCGCGGGGGAGACGCTCGTCGAGCTGGCGGACAACGCCTTCTTCGATGCCCTCGACCAGTCCACCCGCATCACGTTGCAGGGCACGTTCCCCCCGCTCCAGACGTTCTGCCCCGATCCGTGCGGCGGCGGCCTGGCGTTCCCCAGCGCGTCCCGCGGCGGCGAAGACGGGAGCCCAACCGAAGACCCCGTGACCGTGTACGGCACGGCGGTCGTGGGCCCGTACGAGACGGCCACCATCGGCTCGGACGACCCCGAAGCCCTGCTCAGCTGGCTGCAGACCAACGGCTACGCCGTACCGGACGAGATCCTGCCCATCATCGCGCACTACGTGGACCGCGGGCTCAACTTCGCCGTCCTCAAGCTGCACCCGAACGCGGGCGTGAACCAGATGCAGCCGGTGCGCGTGACGACGCCCGGCATGATGCCGGTCTTCCCGCTGCGCATGATCTCCGCCGGCACCGCGGGCTCGGTGGGGCTCGAGCTCTACATCCTCGCGGAAGGCCGCTGGGAGGCGCAGAACTTCGAGATGCTGGAGGTGCCGCCCTCCGCTCTCATCTACGATTGGGCGACGAGCCGGTTCAACTACAACGAAGCCTTCGATCGCGTTCTCGCCGACGCGGGCGGACGCGCGTGGATCACCGAGTTCGCCCAGCCCGGCGACCGAGGCTGGCAGTACAACCTGCAGAGCTGGACCACCTACGACGAGGACGGCACCGCTCACAGCTCCGCGGATGACTTCGCCGTCGTGACCCGCTCCATCGCTGCGCCCCACCTCACGAAGATCCGCACGGACCTGGACGTGGGCTTCCTCGATCAGGATCTGATCCTGCAGGCTTCGCTCGATGGCGACGTGGAGAGCTTCATCCTCGTGGACCGGGAGATCAACCGCCCGGCCGAGCCACGCTGTCCGACCGCCTGCGACGCCCCAGGTACCGGCGGCGGTGTCGTGGGCACACCGGGAGGCGCTCTCGGCTTCCGCAGCGGCCGCGGGGACGGGCTGTGCGCGGTTTCTTCGCGGCCGTCAGGCGCAGCCGCTTTCGGCCTCTTGGTCACGATGGTGGCCCTGGTTTGGCGGCGCCGCCGCCGCTGAAATCGCTGCCCCGGTCGGGAGACTCGCAACGAGCATCGCCTTGCCCGAGCCCGGGCCGAGCGGTTATGTTGCCTCGCTCCCATGCCAAGAACGACCGACCTGTCGCTCGTCTTCGTCGTGGGCAAGGGGGGAGCCGGCAAGACGACCATCAGCGCCGCCCTGGCGCTCGCCGCGGCGCGGCGGGGCAAGCGCGTGCTCGTCGCCATGTGCAACGCCAAGGAGCGCCTGAGCTACCTGCTCGAGGTCGATCCGATCGGGAGCCACAACCAGGCCGTCCTCCCCAACATCGACGCGGTCAACATGACGCCCCAGACCGCGCTCGAGGAATACGGGATGATGGTCCTCAAGCTCGAGACGCTCTATCGTACGATCTTCGAGAATCGGATCGTGTCCGCTTTCCTTCGCGGTACGCCCGGCCTCGAAGCCTGGTCCATGCTCGGCAAGACCTTTTTCCACACGACCGAGACGGACAGGGCTGGTCAAAAACGCTACGACCTCGTGATCCTCGACGCTCCATCGACGGGGCACGGCCTCGAGATGCTCCGGGTTCCACAGGTCATCGTCGACGTGGTGCCGCCCGGCCTCTTGCGGCGCGAGGCGGACAAGGCGCTCGCGCTCTTCCGAGATCCTGCGCGTTGCGGTGTGCTCCTCGTCACGCTGCCCGAGGACATGCCGACGAGCGAGAGCATCGAGCTCCACCACGCCCTGACCCATGAGCTCCATCTGCCCATGAGCTTGGTGGTGGTCAATGGCGTGCTCCCGCAACTCTTCGAGGATTCGCAGCGTTCGGTCTTCGACGAGCTGCCCGCGGGTCTGCCCGCCGGGTCGCCGCTGCTGCCCCTGGCCGAGGCGGGACACGTCCGCGCCACCCGCGAGCGCGTCCAACAAGAGAGCATCGAGCGGCTGACTCGTGCCGTGGCGGTGCCCCACATCGAGCTGCCTTACCTGTTCGTTCCCGAATTCCGCAGGGAGGCCGTGGAGTCGCTGGCGCACGCCCTCGAGTGACCCCGTCTCACCCAAGACTGGCGACGACCGCGAACTTGCAGGACAATCCGGGAGCATGACCGAGCCGCAGACGCCAGACGGCGAAGAGCTCACCATTCTGCTGGTGGGAGACGGAGAACCCCTCGTCGAGGGCCTGGTCGAGGCCCTGACGCGCCGCGGGCTCCACGTCATGAGCGCCCCGGTGGTGGGGTGCGCCGAGGCGGCGGCGGCGATCGCCCCCGATCTCGTCGTCGTGCTGGGGGAAGCGACCGCGGATGGCGGGAGTGAGGTGCTGGGTCGGCTCGGCGGTTCGTCCCTCGCGGCCGTGGTTCCGGTCGCGCTCGTCGTGGACGATGAGGCCTTGGACGACCGCCTGCGAGCTTTCCGTTTCGGAGCAGCGGCCGTCGTGCCCAGATCGGCCAGCGCCGACGCCATGGCCGAGACCATTGCGCGCCTCGCCATAGAGATCCCGGAGAGAAGCGGGAAGGCGGTGGGTGAGCTCGGCGAGGCGACGCTGGACGACTTCGTCGGGATGCTGTCGAAGGAGCTGCGGCACGGGATCCTCTCGGTGAGGCAGCGCGAAGGGGATCGCGATGACACGAAGGTCCGGATCGTCCTCGGAGAGGGGCGTTCGGTGGCGAGCGTGGTCGAGCAGTTCGTCTCGAAGGTCCGGCCGCTCGTGCGCTCCGCCGAGGTGGTCAGCTACGAGCTCCACGAGCAGCCAGGGGGCAGCGTGCAGCTCCTCGACGCGCCGACCGATGCCCTCGACGAGGCGGGCGACGTGTCGGGCATGCGTGTGATGCTCGCTGACGATGACGTCGCACGGGCCGACGCGGTCGCGCAGGAGCTGCGGGACCGCGGCGTCATCGTCGTGATCACGGACAATCGGGGTTCGCGGATCACGCGTGCGAGGGAGCTCGACCCGGGCGTGGCGATCGTGGACGAAGCCGCTCTGCACGACTCGGGCTACGAAGTCGTTCGGCTCATGCAACGGGACACACGCCTGCGTTGGGCATCGCTCCTGGTGGTGTCCTGGGACGAGATCTGGTCACCGTCGTCTCCGGGTCCGGCCGTGACGTCGCTGACGAAGAAGCTCGCGAGATGCGCGGCCGCTGAACGCTCGATCCAGCAACGGGTAGACGCCGGAGAGACCTTCGACACACGCCTCGAGGCGTTGGGCCCCGCCCGGATGCTGCGGGCCCTCGTCGCTCGAAGGGCTCGCCTGCGCGCCACGGTGCACAACCGCCGCGGCACGGTGATCATCGACGTGTCCGATGGGCTGGTCGCGGGGGCGTCGTGCGATCCATCCGAGGCGGGGGCCAAGCGCCTGTTCGGACCCGCGGCGATCTCGATGTTCCTCGCCATGGCGAACGGCCGAGTCCACGTCGAGCCGGTGCAATCGCCGGCTAGCGCGAACATCATGTCGACCGTCGAGGGGACCCTGGCCTCGGCATCGCTCGAAGCGGCCGCTCCCAAGCCATCGAGACCGGCGCCATCGACCACAGCGGCCCGCATCATCGCCACCGCGGCGATCCCCCCACCGGCAGGTGTGCCCCAGCGAACCCTCCACGGCATGCCTTTGCCCGACGGCCGGGAGGGTCCCGTCCGGCCGAGGGACACGCGCGACAACACCAAGCCCGGCATGCCGCTCGAGAGGGTGGAGCTGAAGGTCAACCCGCCCACACCCGGTCTGTCCCTTGGGGCATTGGCGGCCAAGCTCGCCACCCCGCATGCACCGCGGCCGTGGGAGCGGCCCATCACGGCGACAGCCGCGGTCCCCGGGACCGAGCCCTCGGCGGGCGCCGAGGAGCCCCCGAAACGGCCGTCATCGCGACCCAAGCGGCGCGAACGAACCCTGCTCGGCCTCCCTGCGGATCGCGTGCCCGGGCAGGCACCCCCTGACCGGTCCGCACCCGAGGCCCCTGTCGATGGAGCCGATGGCGAGGCCGCGCTGCCGGCCCCCGCGGAAGAGCCTGCGGGGGAGGAGCACCCAGCGGCTTCGGAGCCGCCGGCGAGCGCGCCGGACGTGGACATCGCCGCGTCCCACACCGACGTGATGGAGCTTCCACCGGAGATGTTGGTGGAACGAGTGGGGGAGAGCGATCCGCCCCCGCCCGAGGGGGTCTTCTCGCCCCCGCCGCCGGCCCCCGCGGTCACCCCGACGACCCGGACCCTGCCGGATGTCGATCCTCTCGGGCCGACCGCATCGGTGGCGCTGCCCGAAGGAAGCGGCGAAGCCGCTGTGCACCCCATGCCCGGGGAGCCGACGATGCGCATCCTGGCGAAGGGACGGCGCCGGCGCACGTGGATCATCGGGTCGTTGGCGGCGGTTGCGGTGGCGGGAGGCGTGGGCGTGGGCGCGTGGATCGTCACGGGGACCGGGGCCGGGACGGGGACCGGGACGGGGACCGGGACGGGGACCGGGACGGGGACGGGGACGGGGACGGGGACGGGGACGGAGACGGGGACGGAGACTGGGGCCGGGACGGGGACCGGGACCGGGACCGGGACTGGGACCGGAACCGGGACGGGGGCCGGGACGGGGGCCGGGACGGGGACGGAGACTGGGGCCGGGACGGGGACGGAGACTGGGGCCGGGACGGGGACCGGGACCGGGGCCGGGACTGGGACCGGAACCGGGACGGGGACCGGGACGGGGGCCGGGACGGCGACCGGGACGGGGGCCGGAAGCGAAGGTGCGGTCCCCGCGGTGGTCCTCGCGGGTCCTTCGGAGGTCGACGTGCCCGAGGTGCCCGAACGCATCGCGCGCATGCCGGAGCGCACGCGGCGCCAGCGGGCGCGCCAGCTGAGATTGAGCGGCCGCCGCGCGCTGGACAGGCGGATCTATCGACACGCGGAGGACCTCTTCCGGGAATCGCTCATCTACGAGCCGGAAAACGTCGCGGCCTACAAGGGACTGGCGCTCGTGTTCCACGGCCGGGGCGATCTGGAGCTTTCCCAACGGTGGATCCGGCGCGCCGTGCTCCTCGAGCCCGACAACGCGGACACGTTGGTCCTGCTCGGGGACTCGCTCGGCAGCGGCGGCGACGTCGACGGGGCACGCGCGGCGTGGGAAGCCGCACTGCGGGCAGACCCGAACAACCGGCCGGCCCGACGGCGCCTCACGCGCATCGGGGGCTCCCCGCCGGATTGACCCGACCCCCCTGGGCCGATCACGGCATGCACACCGAGGACACCCCCGGGGCGCCCTCGACGGGCGTGCATCTGAGGGGAGTGAAGCACTCGGCGGAGGTCTCGCAGCGCGCGTAGCAGATGAACGTCCCCGCGGTGTCGGCCTCGAGGGCGAGGCATGCGCCATCGGACGGGCAAGTCGCGTCCGTCGCGCATCGCTCGGAGCAGAAGCTCGCGTCGCCTTGCGTCCCGTCCGTGCGGGTCAGCAGCACGCGGAAGCAACCGCCTGAGGGCGCGTCGCAATCGGAGTCACCCCCGCACGCGGCGTAGGGCGGCGCCCCGTCCGCACAGCCGGGAAGCGACAGCAGGAGAGCCAGGACCGACCGCTTCACTACGGAAGACAGATCGCGTCGACCGGAATACCGCCGATGGTGGCGGTGGTGCACTGGAACCCGATATCGCAGTCGAAGTCGTCGTCACAGCGCTCGTAGCAGATGGTCGTGCCCAGGGGATCGCCCACGAGCTCGTAGCAGGCCGCCCAGCCCGGACAGTTCGCGTCGACGTCGCAGTAGAGGGAGCACATCCCGCCGCGACCTCCGCCCCAGGCGATGTCGAAGCACTCATCGGCCGCGCCACTGCAGTCGCCCAAGGTGCTGCAGCCCTCATAGAGCGCCGACGTGTCATCCACCACGCATCCCGCCGTCCCTAGCGCGAACAACCCCAAAGCGATCAGCCAACGCCCCATGAAGCCACCTCCTGGATGGGTCCGAACTTCGCGACCCCCTGCCGACGTATCGAAACCGCTCCCTACTGTGGGCCGTGCTGGGAAGACTGTCCAGACGGCTCCGGCATTCAACTGCCAGCGTCGCAAGGACCAGGATTAGCGACGCATGGACCCGGCCGCGCCGGTGGTCACGTACCTGCCCCGGGGCCAGTGGCGGTAGAAGCGAGCGCGGACGACGGGGCCGCCCTCCGCATCGAAATCCCCGGTCGGAGACCCGTAGATCTTCAGCAGGGAGCCGATCCAGACACGGAGCTCCCCCTGTCGGTCCTCTGGCCGGATCTGGATGATGGCCGAAAAGGGACCGCTCTGCCGATCGGACACCGTGACCCGGCAGGAATCGGCGCGTTCGTCCTGGCACAGATGGCGTTCCTGATGGAGCCGGTGCGTCAAAGAAACCGTGACCTCGCCGTTCCCCTCGCCGACTTGCGTGACGATACCGAACCAGCCAAGCCGCGTCGCGGCGTGAGACGCGGGGTCCCTGCGGACCTCTTCGTAGGTCACGGGCTGCTCGGACTCGGCGTAGGGTTCCTCGTCGTCGCTCACCACATACTGCCGGGAGTACCCGAAATCGCCGGCACCGCCGCAGGATGCCCACAGGGCCATCATAGGAATCAAGACGAGGCGTCGCATGGTGTGTTCCTATACCAAAAAGGCGCATCTTGCACCGTCGGTTTGGACCCCCTACCGTTGCGCCCATGCCCGGTTTGGGGACATCCGATCTAGCTTTCCACGAACCCCTGCTCTTCGAGCTCGGGGCGCCTTCGCGCAGCGGGGCCTCTGTGGCCGAGCTCGACGTGCCCGAGGCAGACCCGGCGGCCTTGTTCGGGGAGCTCTTTCGCGCCGATCCGGCGCCCCTGCCGGAGCTCTCCGAGCCCGAGGCCTTCCGCCACTACGTGCGGCTGAGCCAGCAGAACTTCTCCATCGACAGCGGGCTCTATCCCCTGGGCTCGTGCACGATGAAGTACAACCCGAAGGTCAACGAGTGGGCAGCACGCCTGCCCGGATTCTGCAAGCTTCACCCCTACGCGCCGGAGCGCATGGTGCAGGGCGCGCTCGAGCTCATGGGCGGGCTGGCGCGGAACCTCGCCGAGATCTGCGGGATGGACGCCGTCTCTCTGAGCCCGGCCGCCGGCGCGCAGGGAGAGCTCACGGGCCTGATGATGATCCGCGCGCATCACGCCGAGCACGGCCGCAGCCCGCGCAAGGTGCTGGTGCCCGACACGGCCCACGGCACCAACCCCGCGTCGTGCACGCTCAACGGCTTGCAAGCCGTGCCGTTCCCGAGCGGCGCGGATGGCATCGTCGTGCCGGAGCAACTGGCCCCCTTCGTCAACGATGACGTCGCCGCCATCATGCTCACCAACCCCAACACGGTCGGGCTGTTCGAGACGCAGCTGCCCACCATCGCAGCGATGGTCCACGATCGGGGCGGGCTCGTGTACGGCGATGGCGCGAATCTCAACGCCATCATGGGGCGGGCGAGGCCGGGGGACCTCGGCATCGACATCATGCAGTTCAACCTGCACAAGACCTTCACCACACCGCACGGTGGGGGCGGGCCGGGTTGCGGGCCCGTGGCGTACAAGCGGCTCCTCGAGCCGTACGCTCCGGTCCCCGTGATCGTCCGGGCCTCCGACGGAACCTACCGTGTCGAGCGCGATCGACCCAAGAGCATCGGGCGCGTCCGCTCTTTCTACGGCAACTTCGGGATGATGGTGCGCGCCTACACGTACGTCCGCGAGATGGGAGCCGCCGGTCTGCGCAGAGCGAGCGAGCTCGCCGTGCTCAACGCGAACTACCTCCGGGTCACGCTAGGCGAGACCTGGCACGTCGCCTACGATCGTCCGTGCATGCACGAGGTCGTGATCAGCGATCGGCACCTCAAGGACACGGGCGTCACGACGATGGACGTCGCCAAGCGCCTCATCGACCACGGATTTCACCCGCCGACCGTCTACTTCCCGTTGGTCGTCAAGGGCGCGATGCTCGTGGAGCCGACCGAGACCGAGTCGAAGCGCACCCTCGACGATTTCGTGGAGGCCATGGCGGCCATCAGCCGCGAAGCGCACGAGGACCCCGAGACGGTCACGTCTGCTCCTCACTGCACGCGGCTCTCGAGGCTCGACGAGACCCGCGCCGCGCGCAATCCGGTCCTGCGGTGGACGCCGCCTGAGTGAAGCCTAGCTCTCTCGCGTGGGGGGCGGGCTCGACTGCAGCGGTGACTGCGCCCCGGTCGCCGTGGTCTCCCGGGCTGGGTCAAAGCCCTCGTCCGTGAAGCTAGTTAGCTCCTTGAGGATGCGCCGGACCGTTGACTGCTTGACGTGGAACGGCATGAACGCCGCCTTGAAGCCGTTCACGATGATGCGCTTGACGTCGTCGAGCGTGAGCCCCATCTGCGTGTGGCAGAGCCAAAGCTCTCTCGACACGGTGCTGTCCGCGATGAGGCGATTGTCCGTGCTCACCGTCACGCGAAGGCCGAGGTTGTAATAGAGCCGCAACGGGTGACTGGCCAGGTCCCGCACGGCGCCGGTCTGCACGTTGGACGATGGACAGCACTCGAGCGCGATGCGGTGGTCGTTCACGTAGTGCAGCAAGTCGCCATCCTCCCGCAGCCGGCAGCCATGCCCGATGCGATGGGCACCGCAGACGTGGATGGCCTGGTGAACCGACTCGGGACCGTAGGCCTCGCCGGCGTGGATGGTCACGTTGATGTTGTTGTCACGAACGAGCTGGAACGCTGCGAGATGGTGCTTGGCGGGATGGTCGTACTCCGCACCGGCCAGATCGAACGCGACGACGCCGCGGTTCTTGTAGGCGACGGCGAGCTGCGCCATGTCGAGCGAGGACTCCGGCGAGATGTTGCGGATGCCGCAGACGATGACATTCGACTGGATTCCGAAGTCCCTGTATCCGTCGGTGAGACCGTCTACGACGGCCTCGACGACCTGGGTCAGGCGCAGGCCCTTACGCGTGTGCAGCATGGGTGAATAGCGCACTTCCATGTACCGCACGTTCTCGCCTGATGCGTCCTGCGCCAGCTCGTAGGCGATGCGGTGCAGTGACTCTTCGGTCTGCATCACCTTGAGCGTCGTCTCGAAGGCCTTCAGGTACTCGACGAGGGAGCCCGTGCTCTCCCCTAGGCGCATGAGTCGGGCCAAGCTCTCGGGAGTGTCAGCCCCCAGGTCGATCCCTTCTTGCTCGGCCAACTCGAGGATGGTGGAGAGACGCAGCGAGCCGTCCAGGTGAACGTGGAGATCGACCTTGGGCAGCTGCTCGAAGAGCGAGAGGGGCAGCGACATTTTTGGATCCTAGTTGACGTCCGAGGAATGGACAACCGCTGTTCACGCATCGTCCACTGGGCGACTGTCCCCATCGCGCGCCGCGCGGAGGACCTGTTCCCGCTGCTCCAGATCCTCGTCGGTTCGGACGGCGAGGACCCCGTGTGTGAAGCCCACGCCCGACCGGCGCCCTGGCACCGGAAGCCCCTTCTCTTTCCCACGCGTTTCGCCTACACGGCCAGGAGTGGCTCGCATGAGACCAAAAAGAGCGTACCCTCTCGCGACCATGCGGACGGTCCTCCTGTGCCTCCTGTTCCTCCACGGCTGCAGCGTCCCCCGGGGTCGGCCAACCGAGACGGCCGCTGGTCAGGGCGGTGACGACGGAGACATGCGGGTCGCGGTCGTGGATGTCGGCCGCGTCATCCAGGAGACCCCACAGGGCCAGGAGGTCGGCGAGCAGCTCGAGGCGGCGCAGCGCGAGGCGGAGAACCGCATGCGAGACCTCGAAGCAGACATGCAGGTCATCGCCGACGAGATCGAGCAGGCCCGCCAGGCGGGAGACCCTGAAGAGGGCATCGTTCAGCGCGAGGGGGAGCTGGTCGAATTGCGCCAACAGGGGGCCGAGACGGGCCGGGCCCTGCAGGGGCAGCTCGAACAAGCTCGGGCCCAGCTGACGCAGCCGCTCCTGGCTCAGTTGTCGCGCGTCGCAGGCCGCATCGCGGAGGCAGGTCGGTACGACCTGGTCCTCGATTCGACCCGCCTGCAGTACGCCGACGACGGGGTCGACATCACGGACGACGTGGTTCGCGCGATGGTGCAGGGTGCGGACGTCCTCGGCTCCGAGGACGACGCGAGCGACTGACGCGGCTCCATGCGGGGGCGGCATTGCGCCCGGACGATTCGACTCTCATGGGCGCGCCTCAGGATCCGGCACCGACGGCGCCGCGGCGCCGGAGCGCCTCGATCACCTGATCGAGGTTCTTGGCGGCCACGCTGACGCGCGTGGGCATGCCGCCGGAGATCCCGAGGAGCGCCAGCAGATCGATGCCGCTGTCGTAGCGAGCCGCAGCGGTCACGGTGCTCTCGTCGTGCACGACTGCGATCGGCGCGCGCTCCTGGCCGATCATCAAAAGGAGCGTCTTGTCGTAGGATCCATTGCGCTCCCGGGCGTCCACGACCGCGATGTCGCCATCCAATCGGTATCCCAACGCCAGCCGGCGCGACTCGGCCTCGAGTCGCTCGAGGTCCGCCGACGCCTCGAGGATGTGTTCGTACAGGCCACGGTCTTGGCCCCCCTCCGCGAGGAATCGAACCACGAGCCCGAAGAGCCCGTGATCGCGAGGTCGAGCCCGAAGCGCGCGGTCGATGATCGTAGCCCGCTCGCTCGCCACTCCGATGCGCGTGTCGATGGCCCGAGCGTCCGCGTCGGCATCCGGGTAGGGCTCCTGCCCGCCGCGAAGCCATTTGGCCGCCGAGCACAGTCCGTCGAAATCGCCGTGGCAACAAATCGTGTCGACCCTCCCGGCTGCGGCGACACGCTCGGGGGTCACGAGCTCTGGACACGCGCCGTGCTGGGCCTTGGTGCGCAAGACGAACCGCGGATCGTCGCGGTACGCGGCGTGCATCTGGTGATCGTGGTGATCGATCCACATGGCCAGGCGGTCGCCGAGGTCGTCGATGAACCTCTTGGTGACCTTCTCGAAACCGCCGCCGCCCGCGTCACTGGCAAAGGCGAGGTCGAGCACGACCACACGGCCGGTCAGGGTCGAGGCACGCGGGAGCTTGCGCGGCGTGCTGTAGACGACGAGGGGACCTGCCATCGGCACCAGAATGGGCGTGCGTGGACCGCAGCGCAAGCCGTCACCTCCCTGCTCATGGAGATCCGGCGCACAAATCCCGTGGTCAGCGGGGCGTCTTCCTGGCATACCCGTTTGACCGCCACCGAGGCGTGACGCGATGGTGGAGAGACTCACAACCCGATCCCGCGGACCCTGGCGGCTCCTGCTCTTGGTCGTGGTCGCTGTCGCCTGGGCCGTCGTCGCCTACTGGTGGCTCGGGCGCGACCGAACCGGAGGGTCGACGCGCGCTCCTGCACAGCAATCGCCGGACAGCGGGATCGCCAGCGAAGGCACCGAATCGTTGCCGGTGTTCGCGCCTGAGGGCTCCTTCGTGCACGCTGCCGACGCCGTCCCTTCGGCGAACCTGCGAATCCTCGTGTCCACACCCGAACCGAGTTGGCTCCTGTGTACGGTCGGGAGCGACGAAGCCCATCAGGCGCCGCTGTCGACGGTGTCCTGCACCGGTCTCCCGACGCTCGGCGAGCCACCCCAACTCGTGTCTGGTGAAGCCGGCTCCGAACCCCTGCTTTTCCTCCCGCCTGACCGGAGGATCGTCCGCGCGCGGGACGGCTCCGAGCTCTGGCCGGATTCGCGCGGAGCCTTTGCCCGAAACGCGGGCGGGCACGTCGCGCTACGCGCACGCGGAACGCGCTTCGAGCTCGAGGGCTCGGAGCTCGCCGTCCCGATCCCCGTGACCTCGGGTCCCGGCCCGTCGCCGGCCCTGCTGTGGGATCGTGTCGTGTGGACCGAGCGCAGCGGAACGGCGGAGCGACTGAAGGTTCGCGGTCTCGATTCGGAAGAGGAGATCGCCGACGTCGGCCCTACGCCGCCCAACCCCGAGCGTTTTCGCGCCTGCCGAAGCGCCGACGCGCTGGCCATCGTCGTCGATGGCGAGCTCGTCCACGAGGAACGCCGGATCGGCGTCACCTTCCTCGGACCCGAAGGATGGACGACGCCCGTGGGCGAGACCGCCGGCATCTTCGACTATGAGCTGACGTGCCGCGGCACCGAGGCGACCCTGACGTGGGTCGAGGGCGGTGCGGCGGGACTTACCGTCGTGCAGGTCCGCTGTCGTCCTGCTGGCTGCGAGCGGACGACGACCGCGTTCACCCCGCCCGGGACCGATCCCATGGCGGCGGACCTGGCCGGTCGCACGCTCCTCGTCTGGGCGGCAGAGGATGGGACCCGGGCACGGCTGGCGCCCCTCGTGGAGCTCGGCACCGCGCGGGACATGGGACCCCTTCACGACGCCCGGCTACACGTGCTGGCGCGGCGGCTCTACGTGCGCGGCGGCGTCGCCGTCGTGGTGCTCCGCACGGCTGCTGGTTTGTCAGCGCTGCGGATCGACGCCGGCGGACGGGTCTCGGCGCT
>Ga0214473_10001227_pt1 | contig 34563 bp, 41 predicted proteins | sample RVTome_7_FD_203509 | JGI IMG/M metagenome (GOLD analysis project Ga0214473, IMG submission 203509) | Soil microbial communities from uranium-contaminated site in the Upper Colorado River Basin, Wyoming, United States - RVT98D197 | ecosystem: Environmental > Terrestrial > Soil > Contaminated >... | reverse complement strand
TCGAGCCAATGTTGGCTCCGTGGGTCAGACGTCCATCGGCGCGCACACGCGCGGATGCCTTTCGGTCCGCCCGAAAATAGAGGCGCTGGCCCGGCTTGAGCATGTGCGCGGCCACCAACCGCTCGAAAGGAACACGGGGCGCGTTGCGCCGCTGTTCATCAACCTCCGCGGCCGACAATGCTCCCGCCTCGAGCCGGACCTGCGCGATTCGCCACCGCGCCAGGCTGACGTAACCAGGCTCGCGCTCGATGCCGATCCACCGGCGCCCAAGCTGCTTGGCGACGGCGCCCGAGGTGCCCGTGCCGAAGAACGGATCCAGCACAACGTCGCCCGGCCGGGTGGAAGCCAGCAGAACGCGCCGCAGCAGGGCCTCCGGCTTCTGTGTCGCATGAGCCTTGCTGCCATTCGAGCGCAGACGTTCGCGGCCGTTGCAGACGGGCAGCCGCCAGTCACTCCTCATCTGCAACCCGTCGTTGACCGCCTTCATGGCGTGGTAGTTGAAGGTGTAGCGGGATTCCTTGGAGCGCGCCGCCCAGAGAAGCGTTTCATGGGCATTGGTGAAGCGCACGCCGCGGAAGTTGGGCATCGGGTTGGTCTTGACCCAAACCACGTCGTTCAGGATCCAATAGCCGAGATCCTGCAGGATCTTCCCCACCCGGTAGATGTTGTGGTAGGTACCGATGACCCACAGCGTTCCGTCGGGTTTGAGCAGCCGGCGGCAGGCGACCAACCAGGCCTGGGTGAAGGCGTCATAGTCGGCGAAGCCGTCGAAGCGATCCCAGGCATCCTGCACGCCTTGGACGCGTGTGTGATTGGGCCGCCACAGCTCGTGAGAGAGTTGGAGGAAGTACGGCGGGTCGGCGAAGACGACGTCGACGCTGGCTTGCGGGAGGGTGGGCAGGATCTCGAGGCAATCGCCGGAGAGAATCTGGTCGAGGGGCAGCGCGCCTTCGGGCGCTCCAGGCGGGCTACGGCGGGCAAGAGCCTTCATCGGCCATTCCTTCGGGACCGAGGCGATAGCACTCGCATGTCTCGACTGCCTCGAAACGGTCCTGCGACCTCCACAACAGGAAATCGATGCGGGTGATCTCGCATTGGACTCCGGCCTGCCTCGAGTCTACCGGCCGAACGCGGGAAACCCCCAGGCCTTCTTCCGACTCGGTGTGAATCCACCAGATACGGTTTTCGCCTGCGATTCCCTTCCCCAAAACGATCTCGCCGCGCAGACCGAGGATCAGGACCGTCGAAACCAGGCAGGCGGCAGCCAGACCGAGAGCCAGGCTGAGGGCGCAGCCCGCCCTCGGCGAGAGACGGGTCGCTTCAGCGTCGACTGTACGAGCCGGCGATTCCGCCACGAGCTTGCCCGACAACTCGCCTACGGCTGATACACGACAAAGTTGTCAAAGCTGATGTCCGCCCCGGGTTCATCGAACGTTCCTGCAATCAGCCCGACATCTCCGGTGGCATAGCTGTCGTCGTCAACGGAGTGCACCTGTTCGCCGTTGACGTAGAGGGTCAGCCGAGATCCAATGCAGTCGGCCCGGATGTGGTTGTTGACCGCGCCCAGACGGATGCTGTCGGACTCCAGCATCAGATCATTGCCCAGGAGCTGGTATTCGCCGCCTACGATCTTGGCGATGCCGTAGTATCCGTCGCTGCTGATGAAGAAGGCGTAGAAGTTCTCCGTATCCTGGTACCGGCACTGAACGCCAAAATCGTTGTTGTCCGGTCCGCCTTTCTTGGTGGCGTCGACCTCCACCCGGACGTCTCCGAAGCTCAGGCCGGGGTTGGCCCAGTAGTCGGAGGTGACCTCGTCCACAACGATCCGGTAGGTACCGGCGTCGTAGTCGGTCATGCCTTCATCGGCGCGCACCGAATCCCATCCGCTGGAAGTGTCGGAGAAGTCATCTTCAAAGAGAGTGCCGCCGGACTCCTGCGATCCGGCTGGGGCAGCGACGGGAGAGAGAGAGCAAGCCAGGGAGACCGCTACCATGAGGCTCATCGGTACCAGTGCACGGCGAACGTGTCGCATACCAAAACTCCTTGTACGGCTGATCGGCGGGGCCCGCCGGGCGCTCACGGGCGAGCGCCAAGTTTACACGTTCTTGCCCGGGAGGCGAGCCGGACCTAAGGGCTACAGCTCCCGGGAGGCGCAGGGGTATCGGCCTTGCAGGCGGCCCGCTTGACGCTGGCCGGGGATGCAGGTATCCTTTCCCATACGCGGGCGTGGTTCAGTGGTAGAACGTCTCCTTGCCAAGGAGAAGGTCGTGGGTTCGAATCCCATCGCCCGCTCTCCGCACAGTTGCCAGTTACCGGTTCCCAGTTCCCAGTCGACCCGCTCCGACGGAGTAACTGGAGACTGGCAACTGGGAGTTGGCAACTGTGCTTTTCGCGGCGACGTCGCCAAGTGGTAAGGCAAGGGTCTGCAAAACCCTCATTCGTCGGTTCAAATCCGACCGTCGCCTCTAGACAATCAGCAGCCGCGCAATACAGACCCTCCGCCGGGTTAGCGAGGAGGTGATGCCCGTCCGACGTGATCGCAGTTGTCCAAAGGCTTCCGCTTCCCGTCCGAGCTACTCGCTCCACAATCTCGATAGTACTGTCGCATTTTCCATCCTGGGCACGGCTGGAGGCACCACCCAACCTTAGCAGGAGATCTATCCATGACACCCCTACGGCAACGATATATCGCAGATCTGCAACTGCGCGACACTATTGCTTATCACGCGTTCGGGGATCGCCAGAGGGTCAAGCGCTTCATTCTTGGTGCGTCGAGATCTTCTGCCTACGACCCAAGCCACCCTCTTGTGCGCCAACCAAAGCCACGCGCTTGCCACACGTTCCCTTGCCAGACTCCATATCAAAGTGAGCCTGACCAATGTTGTCGAATGAATACACCTGACCAAGACAGGGATCGATCTTGGCTGCGCGTACTAAATCGTTGAACGCGGTTGCCTGTTCGTCATTGCAACCATGCGAACCCTGAAGTCGCTTTTGTCGTACCCAGTGATAACGCAGGTCTACCGATGCGGAGTATCCCGTTGTACCAGCACAGATCACAACCATGCCACCCGCTTCACAAACAAATATGCTCGTGGGAATCGTTGCTTCGCCCGGATGTTCAAACACGATGTCGGGGTTTCGCTTTTCACCCAAAGCATCCCAAATGGCCTTGCCAAAGGCGCGGGAGCCGGATGTCCATTCCTTTTGACCTGCTTCATCCGTCCAATGCGGCGGGATGCCCCAATGTTTGAATTTGCTCCGGATGATGTAGCCAGTCGCGCCCAACTTTACACAGTACTCACCCCGTTTATCATCCGAGACGACGGCAACCGCTCGTGCGCCGTGCAAGGTTGCCAGCTGAATCGCTTGACTGCCCAGCCCGCCGGAACCTCCCCACACCAGCACAACATCGCCTGCTTTGAGTTCATTGCCTTTCCAGCCAAATAGCATGCGATAAGCGGTGGTACCGCATAGCGTTGGCGCGGCAGCCTCTTCCCATGTCAAGTGCGTTGCTTTCGGCAAAACAGCGTGAGCTTGCGCTAAGCAAAACTGTCCGAACGAACCAAAGTTTGTGTTGTATCCCCAAATGGCGGCTGACGGCGCCATCATCGGATCCTTGCCCCTCTTGATCCAGGAGTCGTTCGGGTCCCAACACCCATGATGCACAATCACTTCATCGCCAACCCTGATGTTGGTCACTTCATTCCCAACTCTGTACACGATGCCGGAAACATCACTGCCGCCGATGTGGAAGTCATACGGCTCGCCCATCTTCTGACGGACTTGGATGACATCAACTGGAATACCGCGCGCCGCCCAAACGTTATTGAAGTTAATACCAGCCGCCATGGTGGCAATTAACACTTCGTAAGGCTTAACCTGGGGAACATCAATCTCTTCAATTTGGAAAGCGGTGCGCGGATCGCCGAAGCGATTCTGACGTACGACCTGAGCGAACATTCTATGGGGAACATCGCCGACTGGCGGCAAGGTTCCAATGGGAAATGAATCAGTCATGATGTAGACTCCTTGTGATATGGTAGAGAACAAGAAGGACTTTTGGACAACGTTCAATTCTGGAAAGGCACCTATTCTTTAGGATCCCTTCCAATTCACCTCGCATACTCCGCGCTTTGGGGGCATGCGCGTGTCGAAGGCAGACAAAAGGCCTCGGAGACTCCTGCCCTCATGAACGAAAGACCCTTACACGGAATCGCGCCGACTCCGGGCGAGGGTCCCAAAGCTCAGTGGAGGGTTCTTCAGAAGCCCAATCCGTACTTGAGGTGCTTGATGGCACCATCATACATGCGCCGCCTTCGCGGGCTGGTCGCACAACAGCCCGAGTGTTTGCCGGTCACCATCGTGGCCCCAGCCAGCACAATGAGCTAGAACCTGCGCGACCACTCCTTCGGCCAGCGCTCGATGACGACCTTCTTCTGGGTGAAGAACTCGACAGCATCCCATCCCTGTCCATGCAGGTCACCAAAGAAACTCTCCTTCCATCCGCTAAAGGGGAAGAACGCCATCGGGGCAGCAACCCCGACATTGATCCCAATATCGCCGGCGTCGGCCTCATAGCGGAACTTTCGCGCCGCGGCGCCGCTGGTTGTGAACAGGCAGGCCATGTTGCCGTGCCGGCCCCGGTTCACCTGATAGATCGCCTCCTCAAGAGTCGCCACGTGGCGCAGGCCCAGAACAGGGCCAAAGATCTCCGTCGAGGCGATAGAGCTGGTCTCCGGTAGGTCGAGCAGGATCGTGGGACGGACAAAGCTGCCGCGCTCGAAGCCGGGGATGCGTGGATCGCGGCCGTCCACGGCCAAACCTGCGCCTTCCGCCTGCCCTACCCCGATGAGCTCTTCGATTCGCGCCTTGCTCTGGGTGGTAATCACAGGTCCCATCTGAACGCCGTCTTCGAGCCCGGAGCCGGTCACCCGGCTGACGGCTGCATCGCAGATCATCTCCGGGAACCAGTCACGCGCCTCGCCAACCGTGATCGCTAAGGACGCCGCCGCGCAGCGTTGGCCGGCACAACCGAAGGCGCTGTCGGCGGTGATCTTGGTCGTCATCTCTCTGTCGGCGTCGGGCAGGACGACGATTGGGTTCTTTGCCCCGCCTTGGCACTGCGCCCGCTTGCCGTTCTCCGCCGAACGACGGTAGATATATCGCGCCACCGGCGTCGAACCCACGAAGCTGATCGCGCGGATCGCCGGGTGGTCGAGGATCGCGTCCACCGTCTCGACTGCCCCGTTGACTAGGTTGACCACCCCGCGCGGGATTCGCGTCTGCTCGATCAGATCAAAGATTCGCTGCATCGTCAGAGGTACCTTCTCCGACGGCTTGACGATGTATGTGTTACCGCACGCGAGGGCATAGGGCATAAACCAGAAGGGAATCATGCCGGGGAAATTGAAGGGGCAGATAGCGGCGCATACGCCCACCGGCTGCCGGACCATGGTCTCGTCTAGGCCGCGAGCAATATCCTCGGAGTTGTAACCCTGCATCAGAATTGGCATGGCACACGCAATCTCAACATTCTCGATCGCCCGCTGCATCTCCCCTCGTGACTCCGCCAGCGTCTTGCCGCACTCCGTGGTGATCAGGCGTGAGAGCTCCTCCAGGTTGTCTTCCAGCAGGCCTCGGAGCTTGAACAAGTACTGGACGCGTTCCACCGCCGGGGTCCGACGCCACTCCGGCAAAGCCCGCTCAGCTGCCTCTGCCGCCTGCACCACTTCGGCCGCTGGCGCAAGAGGTGTCCGACCCAATCGTTCACCAGTGGCCGGATTGATGACATCCAGATGGGCAACCGCCGCCGATCTATGCCACTCGCCGTCGATGAAGTTCAGAATGCTAGACATCGGCACATCATGCGTGGGCGTCGGCATGGGTGGTCTCCAGGGTATTCTCGACGATAGGCCTCGCTGATGTAAAGCGGAGGCGTAACAAAGAAGAGATTGTGGAACGGGAAGGCAAGTGCCCGTTGGCGTCCAACCAGCCGTTCATCCAGGTCGGGGAACGATAGGTTCCTTGTCGGCTCTGGCCTTGATTCGTGGACCACGACCGATTGCCTCAAGAGTCCGGCTCTTGTCCTTGCCTTATTCCCAGTACAAGCCCACCGCGTTCTCGCCCATGATCAAGTCGAGGTCGCGAGAGCCGACAAGGAATGGGTGAACGCGTTGTTGTAGCTGTAGACTGCGACGGTACCCTGTCTTAAGAAGCACATGGGGAAAGTCACTGCCCCATATCAGGCGCGTCGGCCCGAAGACGTCGTACAACGTGTTGAAAAAGTCCAAACAATCGGCATAAGGGTATCCCTCACGGGAGTAGTAGTAGTAGCCACTGACTTTCACGAACAACCGCTGGAAATGCGATAGGTCCAGCAGCGCCTTGAATCCTGGAGCTCCCACTCCGCCGGTCACATCTGGATACCCCATGTGGTCAATTACAATGGGAACTTCCGGAAACCGCTCTGCCAGAGCCGCAATCGCTTGCAGGTGTTCTGGGCTGGCCAGAACACTTACGATGACCTTAAGTGACCGGGCACGCTCCCATAGAGGATAGGTATCCGGATGGCCGAACATGGCGGACTCGCTTGGGAGACGTGGTCTTAACCTCAATCCTCTGCAACCTCGCCCGAGCACCCAGTACTCCAGCCTATCAGCCGCACCTTCTTTGAGGGGATCAACAACGCAAACCGCCGCAAATCGCTCCGGATTCGCGGCTGCACAATCCGCAACATAGCTGTTATCCTCACCCGGATAGAGTGGTTGCACAAGCACGGCACGGTCCACTTCGTACTCTGCCATGTACTCGCGAGCCAATTCTATCGGCACATCACATAGGGGGCTAACAATTGTCGCAGCCGGATCCGGAAATCCAGCGGTCGCGCGCCAGACGTGAACTTGAGCATCAACGATCATTGATGGCCCACAATCCAGATGAATCGGTCACACCTCTCACTCTACGCCTCCCAATATCGTAGTAGGCCAAGTGTCGCGGATGCAAAAGGAGAGCCTTCCTCAACGGATATCTAGACAGCCAACAATCATGCACGTCTGGTTTACGACCGATTGAAATGGCGCGCGCATGTTAGCAGCAACAGTCGTGTGTGCCGTTTCGAAGGATTGACACTCAAGGTTCTCGGGCCGAGCCTTCGACCTCATTCTTGAACGAAACGCTTCTCTGAAGCCCAATCATGACGCAACCGAATTGCCAGCTCATAGAGTTTCCCAGTAGGGGTAGTCCTCTCAGGTTGCGGAAAGTACCTATTCCCATTCCGTCAAGGTGAATGACGGCCTGGAATCGCCATGACACCATTACTCATGTCCCACTGATCTTGCACCTCCTGTAATACCCTCATTGCGGGTAGGACCGATTCGCCGCTTATCGCAGGCTGGCGACCCTCCTCGACAGACTTCACAAAATCGCGTGTTACGAGCCCACAGTTTTCGGGTTCTGGAGCGATTTCCCGTTCACCTTCCATAGTCGTTAATGCGCTTCCAAACACATCCAGACGGTATGTATCTTGATCCGTCACAACCAATGTTTCGAAGATCCTCTCCCTGCCGTAATACGAAGCGGTGCAGACAACCGTCTGGTCCTGCTCTGTCTCGACAGCCACGAAGGCGTCCATCGGGATCCCGGTTCTTGGATCGGGAAGGGGCATGAAACCAACGACCTTCCTGACCGGTTCATTCAGCATCCAGAGCCCAAAATCAACCAAGTGCGCAGTGTGATGCCATAGGAGGTTGTCAGTCCAACTGCGTCTGTAGCCCGTTGCTCCAACATTCTCTAGCCGATTAATGAAGAAGCGCCCGCCGACGTGCCGAATGTGTTCAGAATCCTCCCTTATTCGGTCTCGCAGGGCAACCATCTCTGGCCTCACCCTCATCGGGTGCACCACGCCCAAGGTCAACTCGAGTTCATGGGCCGTTTCCACCACTCTCTCAGAATCCCCGAGACTCATCGCGATCGGTATCTCGACTAGCGTATGTTTCCCGGCAGCCAAAGCAGCCAACGCGTGTTCAACATGCGTCTCGCTCGGGCCCGTCAGAATTGCGATGTCGATTTCATCATCTAGCAGCGCCTCTTCTAGGCTAATCGTCCATCGCCGATAACCGTAACGCTCTGCGAACTCCTCGGTCGGTTGGCGACGCCTTCCGACAAGTGTATGGAGGCAACAGTCCATCTCTTTGAGAGCATTCGTATGCCATATTCCCGTCATGCCGTGACCGACCAGGCAAATATTCATCAGTCCTACGCAATCCTCAGATCATGAAAACGCTCTCAATTGGAAACCGCGCCAGCCTCAATAACGCACGAGGAGGGCGCCATCTGGCCAGCGCGGTCCAGATCGCCCTTCCGTAGCCGTGTCGCAACTTCAAGAACCTCATCAAGAGGCGGCAACTTGGTCATGCCGCTCTTCTCTTCCCTATAAGCGATGAAGACGGCATCCGGCCCTGAGCAAATCAACTGCGCAGACGAGGAAACGGCACTTGTTCACAGGGGCAAGCAGAAGGGCTCAAGGAGCGCCATGCTTAACGACAAGTCTCTTGGCAAGTTCTACGGCCTCGAACGCAGTTGCTCCGTAGCCATCCGCGCCAACCTTGTCAGCAAACTCTTGGGTTATGGCTCCTCCACCAACGATAACCTTCACTTTGTCTTTGAGATCCTCCGCCCTCAAAGTCTCAATAACCCTCTGTTGCTCACGAGCGGTCGTGGTCAGAAGGGCTGACATGGCTAAGATATCGGGCTTGTACGCCCGCGTTGCTTCAACGAAAGCTTCCGCAGTAACATTTATTCCCAGATCGTGCACGGTGAAGCCTGCGGCCACAAGCAGCGTGGACACCATGCCCTTGCCGATACTGTGGATATCCCCAAAGACCGTTCCGATAACAACGGTGCCGGAAGTCACCGGTGCCCTGCCGGACTGAAGTATCGCCTCCTGGAGGAGGGGCATGGCACCTTGCATCGCGTTTGCTGCCCCAACCAGGTCGGGCAAGAACAATTCTCCTCGGCCGAAACCTTCACCAACAACGAGGATAGCCTCCGTAAGGGCATTGAGAGCCAGGAGAGGATCAATCCCTTCGTTGAGTGCTCTCTCGACCCAGAAGATAGCCTCTTTGGTATCATATTCAAGAATAGCTTCCTTCAACTTGTCCAAAGACTCGCTGGGCATAGAATCCCTCCTTGCTCCTTAGGGCTATGCGATCCTGGATGCCCTGTTCTGATGTCTAGCCAATTCGCGGCAAGCATCAGCTATGTGCCTGGATCCAAAGGAGTATTTCTCAAGTATGTATGTATCATCAAGGACTACCTCCCCAAATACATCGGGGATTCCAAGCCGCTTAACAGGCACCGGGTAAGCTTCGCTAAGCATTTCCGCCGTTGCTCCGCCCAAACCCCCTATGGTGCTTTGGTTCTCAACAGTGACGACAGCATTGGTCTTGTGCGCTGATAACAGCAAATCATCAGCAGGAAACGGCTTGATACAAGGGCAATGCAGAAGATCTACTCCAATCCCCTCCTCCTCCAGCCACTCTGCGGCAGTCAATGCGAACTGTGTCATGTAGCCGGTTGACACCAACGTTACGTCTGATCCTTCGTGCAAAACAACCGCCCTCCCCAACTGGAACTGGCGATCGCCAACACGCAGAGGCTTCTGCTTCGATCTTATTAGCTGCATGTATGCCGGCGATTGGCTTGATGCCATCCAGTACATACACGCTCGGAGCTCGTAGGCATCCGCCGGGGAAAGCACTGCCATATTCGGCATTGCACGCATAATCGCCAAGTCCTGGAAGCACATGTGGGTGCCCCCGTTCATTCCCGTGGTTATTCCGGGAGCAATACCGACAATGTTCACGCCGTTGTTGGCAAAGGCTATGCTTATTGTGATCTGGTCGTACACCCTTCGGGTTGCGAAAGGTGTGAAACTGCAACAAAAGGGGATCTTCCCATCGGCAGCCAGGCCTGCCGCAACACAAATCATGTTGGCCTCCGCGACACCAACATTCACGTAACGTTCGGGGAACCGGTCACGAAATGGAGTCGACCCAGAAGCTCCAGTCAGATCAGCATCTACTACAACAATGCGGCTGTCCTTTTCGCCCAATTCCACCAGAGTTTGGCCATAAATGTCTTTCATTGTGATTTCGTGTAGTGGAACGTTCATTGGTTCGTCCAATCAAAATCAAGTCCCTCGATCCCCGCGAGCAATTCCTTCTTTGCTGTGTCATCAGCTAGGCGCAGACAATGGCTCGATACAAGGTTCTCATAGCGGCGATGACCTTTGCCCTTAACTGTGTGAGCGATGATCATTGTTGGCTTTCCCTGTACATGCTGAGCTTTGGCGATTGTTGAATGGACTTCATCCCAGTCGTGGCCGTTCATCTCGAGAACCTCCCAGTTGAAGGCCCGCCATTTCTCAGCCAGAGGATCTAGCGTGCAAATGTCGTCGGTCCGACCATCGATTTGCAGGTGGTTGTAGTCACAGATCGCGACTAGATTCTCTAGTCTCTGATGTCCAGCAAGCATAGCCGCTTCCCAAATCTGTCCTTCATCGCTTTCTCCATCGCCAATAATGCAGAAGACTGTGTGCTTCTTGCTGTCCATTCTTGCAGATAGTGCCATCCCGCACGCGCAGGAAAGGCCTTGTCCCATAGAGCCAGTGGTCATATCTACACCGGGTGTCAGTAGCGCATTGGCGTGGCTGGGGAGACGGCTACCTTCCAGATTCAGTGTGGCCAACTCTCTGATCGGGAAGAAGCCCTTGTATGCCAGAGCAGCATACACCACAGGGCCTGCATGACCTTTCGACAAGACCAATCGATCCCGGTCCTCCCATTTGGGGTTCTTTGGGTCAATTCGCATGATCCGCCAATACAGGGTTATCACAATCTCAACAAGACTGAAGGTCCCGCCGAGGTGCCCCCACCCCATGTGACAGATCTGGTCTGTTAGGATGTAGCGAAACTCCTTGGCGAGTTGATCAAGCTGCTGTCTCGTCATGTCCTCCGCCATCTCGAACCTCCACCAATCTCATTGATGAGAGTGACCAGCTATTGCCTAGAGTCCACCGAGCTTGGCACCATGCCTCTCATCGGAGGCGGGAGGTCAAGCTGAGGTGTTCGGCCCCAGGATGACCACGGAGTTGTCCCCCACGGGCATCGACACCGGGTAGACGAGCGATGACCTCAACCTACATGGCGAAGATGACCTTCTAGGCAGCGATGCTGACCAGGGTTTATCAGAACGTAGTCGCATCCTATGTCTCACCGATAGGGTCGCAGGCGCTTCGGGCACCCTCGCATCGCGAGAACCCCTCGCAGGCTTACCCCTTTCATTCTGGGAATCTCCTTGCTGGCAATAAAAGCTCAGCCTTCTATCTGCTAGGACTACTCCCATTCCAGGACGGTTTCGATGCCTCGTTGAATGTCCAGAAGGCCGGGAATGACATACTCGGACATGCCCGCGTTGTGGGCGATGAAGGTGTCTTTCGCTCCGATTCGCCCTATGGGTGCATCTAGATGTCCAAAGCACGCCTCTGTCACGGCCGAAGCAATCTCAGCCGTCGGGCCAGCGGTCCTATTGTCTTCGGCCACTATTACCGCCTTATGCGTTTTCCGCACTGACTGGGCGATCGTCTCAATATCAAGGGGCGCAAGTGTGCGAACGTCAATCACCTCCAATTGCAGTCCTTTCTCTTCCATCTTCTGGGCCACTTGAGTCGCAAGATGGACCATGTAGCCGACCGCGATTAGAGAGACATCACGTCCGACAGTCACCAACCGTGCCACGCCGAAAGGTATTAGATACTCTTCCTCAGGCACTTCCCCTGTTGTGTTGTATAGCTTCTTATGCTCCAGAAAGATCACTGGATTGTCATCCCGGATAGCCGTCTTGAGTAATCCCTTGGCGTCATAAGGGGTTGAAGGGAGAACCAATCGCAGTCCGGGAACATGCATGAACCAACTTGTGAAGGATTGCGAGTGCTGCGGGCCAATTCCCATTGCCCCATATGGGGCGCGAACTACCATCGGAACGGAGAATTGCCCATTGGTCATGAAGAAGGTCTTTGCCGCAGTGTTTACTAGCGAATCCATGGCCAGTGTCACAAAGTCTTCGTACATGATTTCGGCAACTGGCCGCATTCCGGTAATCGCCGCGCCAATAGACGCTCCTATGATGGTCTGTTCCATGATTGGAGTGTCTAGCAAACGGTCCCCGAAGTCCTTCGTCAAGGCCTTAGTTACTTTGAAGGCCCCTCCATATCCTTGCGGCCCACCATTGATATCTTCTCCTAGTAGGAACACGTTGGCGTCGCGTATCAATTCCTCCCGCAAAGCCTCAGTCAATGCATCTCTGTAAGTGATCGAGCGCACAGCCACAGCTACCCCTCCATGCTCTGATGGAATACCCCCTCCAGTGCAGTTTCCGGCGCCGGTTCAGGGCTTTGAACGGCGAATGACTCCACTTCCTCCATTCTCTCTTTCACCCTCTTAGCCACCTCCGCAACAAGATCCACACTAAGAATGCCAAGATTCAGCAGTTGTCCCTCAAAGGAACGAATAGGATCACGTTCTCGCCAAGCATCGATCTCCGCTTGGGCTCGATATCGATTCTTGTCAAACGTTGAGTGTCCTCCGTAACGATAGGTCTTGCACTCAATCAGAGACGGGCCATTTTCCGCTAGGGCCACTTGTCGCGCCGATGAAACCTCCTCGTAGACCGCGACCACATCATTACCATCCACAACATGGCCGGGCATGTTGTAGGCGCTGGCCCGGTCAGCTACGTTGGCAACCGCTGATGTCCGATCAAAGCGAGTTCCCATCGCATAGAGATCATTTACGCAAAGCCATATTAAGGGCAGTTTCCACAAGGCCGACAGGTTCAACGCCTCGTGGAAGGTTCCCTCATGCGAAGCCCCCTCACCAAAGAACGCAAGCACAACTCGCCCGGTGCCCATCCGCGCCTGGGTCAGTGCGGCGCCGGCGGCCACCGGAAAGACAGCGCCCAGGATCCCTTGGACGCCAAGATTGTTGCTGTTCCGATCTGCAAAATGGATGGAACCACCACGGCCGCCGCAGTATCCCGTGCTCTTCCCTAGAATCTCCGCCATTATCCGTTTGGGATCGGACCCCTTGACGATATCGGCCACATGAGAACGATGTGATGGCACAAGATAGTCTTGTGCATCCAATGCGCGACATGCGCCCACCTGGGTAGCCTCCTCACCGATCCCCAAATGTAGGGAGCCGGGAACAAGCCCACGGTCTGCCAAGGCCTCAGCGCATAGCTCAAACTCTCGACCAAAAACCATATCTTCATACATCTGGAGGAATAGATCTCTCTTTGATTCCATCTCATTCTCCTCACGCCAACGCATGGGCTCCGCCTGAAGCTCCCCTCGCCCTCTAGAATGAAAGTGCCCGTTGAGGATCCTTGGCATATTCAATGAACGCGCGGATAAAAGAGCCTTGTGCAGCCCCATCGACGATTCGATGATCGGAAACGACGGTGATAGATGCTACGGGAATCGACTTGACGATCTCGTCTTCCATAGCGAGACTCATTCGCCTGGCGCCAACGCTCACGATAGCGCTCTGTGGCGGGTTTAGTAGTGGTACCGAGATTTCAATCCCAAAAACCCCAACGTTGGTAAGAGTAAAGGTTCCTCCCTCCAGGTCTTCCATAGCCAGTCGATTGCTCTTTGCGGATGCCTGAAGCCGGACGATTTCTCTTGCCAAATCAGGCAAGGATCGCTCGTCGGCATTCCGGACGACAGGAACCACAAGCCCCCTCTCGGTGGCCATCGCGATGGCTAGACCCACTCTTCGATACAGGCGGATGCCATCTTCCGTCCAGCTCGCATTCAGGATCGGGTTGGCCTTTACTGCCTTTGCGGCTAGTGCGGCAAAGAGATGAGTGTAAGATAGCCGGAAGCCGTATTCCCTTTCCCATTCCTTCTGGAGCTTGTCACGAAGTTGATCGAGATGTGTTAGGTCCACATCGCATGAGGCGGCCATCTGCGGGATACCGGTGGTGAGAACCATCCGAACTTGCATGACCTTCTGCACTGACGTAGGCTGGACGAGATCGAACTCAACGGGTTCATGAGGATCCTGCTTCTCGATCAGATCTCTGGTTTTCGCTTTCTGATCGAGAGCCCCCGACACAAGCCCTCCAGAGCCAACTGTGTTTTCGCTGGCCTGCACATAGGCCTGCACGTCCGCCTCTCGAACCCGGCTTACTCCCATCACCTTGGCAATTTGGCGCAAGTCTAGATTGAACTCACGCGCCATTCGCTTAGCAACAGGAGACGCGATAATGTCAGCCCCAAAACCTGACTTGGATGCCTGCGAGTTGGGGCTTGGCGTCTGTTCGCCTAGAAGGGGGGAGCCAGTTATTTGAGCAGGAGGATGAGAGTTGACCAGGCTTTGGGATCCAAGATCAGTCTCCGGCACAGCGTCGCCGGATTGCCCTAGCCATGCCAAGATGGTCCCTACGCGGACCTCAACGCCGGCTGGAACCAGGATTCTTAGGAGCATCCCTGCTTCATCAGATAGGACCTCAGTCGCCGCCTTGTCCGTCTCGATAACAAGAAGCGGCTGGCCAGCAAACACTTCCTGTCCTTCGACACACAACCACTCGATGATAGTGGCAGCTTGCATCTCATAGGTGAGCTTAGGAAGAATGACCCGAGAGGCCATTGGCCCTCCTCATGGTTCAGCGAGAGGTTGCCTGTGTCAGGGTGATACCTCTACAGGCTAGCTGAAATGATAAGGTGATCTAATCCCAGTGGGTTGAGCCCTTCCACTTCTCGCATGCTTCCAATTTCTCCCTAGTTTCGACGTTGCTCCCCGAGGGCCTGCATTGTCAGCGATGCCACCGGGAAGGACTGGGGCTGGCAAACCGTTGCCCAGCGGCCTGTCCGTTCACCTCCGGCTGGACTTGTATTTCCACCGCTCGATCACTTCCGTGCCCTCTTCCGGCGCGATGAAGATCTCCCGACCTACCAAGTTGCCTCGTAGCGTGCCATTGGAGCTCTCGGACTACCCTTCCTCCCACGATCTGCCTAGCTCACCACACAGCGTCGCCGCTGCAATCTCTCTCATAGGGTCGGCGGAAAGCACCGCCGAGAACACAACTCTTATGGGTGATCCTCCCCGCCTATTTCCATCCTGCTCTGTGGGATTCACGCCTTTCGTAGCAGACCGACCGGTCCTGCGATTCCGAGTGAGCTCCGCTAGAACAATAGGCCCCGCTTCTCGTAGTAGTGTCGTTCTTCCTCCAGTATTGCTTCTACCTCCGCCTCTTGCTCGGCTAACAAAGGGATGGGCTTATGGGTAGCCAGGATTTCGTCATATCTCTCCCTTGCATAGTCAAGTGCACTCTTACAACCTGTTTGTGCCCACTCCTGATAGCTCAGTCTGTCGGCGACCCGCGGCATGTATTGCTCATGCTTCCACCACCGTCGCGTGTGACCAGTATCAAGGAACTGTCCTGGAATCGGGCCTACTTGTTCCAGCAAATCAATCGCCAGAGTATCATCGGTGACTTCGACGCCCTCCAAGAACCTTCCTATCATTCCCGCAATGTCGTCATCCAATATGGCTTCGACGGGATGAGCTGTAAGTTCTGCGTTAATCGCTGAGTGAAAGTCAACGATGTTGCTGCCGGCCAGTGTAGCTATGACGGCCGAGAGAGTCTTCTCATATCCAAGCTGGAAGTCAATTCGTTTCGAGCTGCTGACGCCCGTCACCGATGTGCAGGAGGGGATGCCATACCATCGCCATACCTGATGGAATGCTGCAGCATGGAGGGATGAAGCAATGTCCCCGAACGCAGGACCTCCGCTGCGCATGTCCTGCGCATGCACAAAGTCATTCACGATCAACCTTGTTCCTGGACGTGCCAGCTGGATGAGCACCACCAAGGCAAGGATCTCCGCATTGTTGCTTACGGTGCTCCCAGCTATGGTGGCCGGTCCAGTCGCCCCCATTATTGCTCCACTCCCCACATGCATAGGAAAGCCGGCTTCTGTGAAATTGAAAAGGGCTTCCAACGCCTCTGGGTAGTAGGATAGCGGCGATGCCGGATGAGCGATCCCAAAAGCTTCCCCCCCAGATGCTTTGACGATTCGTATGCTGAACACCTCCGAGCCCTTTGCATGAGTGACGATTTGGATCTTGCTTGAATTCCGGGCCTTGGCGGCTTCGCCTTCAGACATCTTCATTACTTCTGGAAGGCCCTCAAACCCATAGTAGGGGTAGCCGGAAAGTGCATGTACGTTCGGAAGTGCGTCGAGAACTGTCACAAAATCGTAGTATTCCTTCCTTGTTGGTGATCTCCGTTGCCAGGTATCAAGGTCCACAGTATCCATGCCGGGGAAATTGCGAAAGTAGACCCTATTGCCGCCCACCAGGAGGTCGTTCTTGGGATCTCTTGCCTTGACCCGAAAACTGGAAGGCGATCTTCGGAGACACTCCTCAACGAGAGAAGGCGGGATTCTTACTCGCTTCTTGTCGAGGTCCACAAGACAGTCATTCTGCCCAAAGAGCGCCAAGGCCTTGTCATGCAGGACGTGCACGCCCACCTCTTGGAGAACATTCAATGTGGCTTGGTGAATCGACTGAACCTGTTCTTCCGCCAATATGTCCAAGCATCCGAATGTCCGAAGAAACCCTCCTAACATCTTCCCTCCCCTTGGCTCAGTGGTCTTTGCGTGCCGAGTTTCTCGGTTACCGTAACTGGCCACAATGGAGGCCGCATTCTCCCTCGATGGGCAAGAACATGAACGGATGATGTATGCATCGTCCCCGAATGCAATGGGAACAACATCGGCCTCACTGAGCCATTACACATAGGCCTCTGTTCTTGCGCCCCCTTCGGTTTCGCCCAGACTGCGGTTTGGGCGAAACCGAAGGGCATTTCCTGACCTCGTCGACAAAGCGAACTTACGAGCTCTCACCTCACCTGAAGTAGGCGTAACGGAGCACTAGCTAGACTGCGTCTTGGTCCATTCGAACTTGTGGGCTTGCTGCTTCCCAGCACCGATTTCGTTGAACTCCAGTAGATTGCCGTCCGGGTCGTAAAGGAAGAGGACGTGCCACTCTCCTTCACCTGTGAACGTAACGGGTGGAGAGACAAATTGCACACCCTCCCCCTTCAGTCGTTCGTAAGTAGATGACAGATCCTCAACTCCAAGACAAATGTGCGAACTAGGGACATGATTGATAGGAACTCTTCCGGTGGGGCTAGCTGGTTTGGTCCACTGAATCAGGTCAAAAGTCAATTGTGCGGGGCCTTCAGTCCGCTCATATCCATTGACGCCCCCCGGAGCCCCCAGACGATACTCTCGCAGATGCACCCCTGACATCCCGGTCATCATGTCGACGGCGGGGCTATCGGCGTGTTCATCCGACGCTACTACTTCAAACCCAAGCAAGTCACGATAGAAATGCAGCGACTTGTCCAAGTCACCTACCATGACCGCGATGTGGTCAATCGTGATCGATTTCATTGTGCTTGCCTCCCTTGGTATCAGATTAGCCCTTCGTCCACGCATACTTGTGTGCTTGCTGTTCACGATGTCTGAGGTCGCTATCAACGAGCTCATTGAGCTCTAGCAGGTTACCATCCGGATCATACAGAAAGAGAACATGCCACTCCCCCTCACCTGTGAAGGTGACTGGCGGGGAGACGAACTGCACGCCCTCCTTCTTCAGCCTTTCATAAGTAGGCTGTAGATCCCGTATTCCAAATGCGAAGTGCGAACTTGGGACATGGTGGATGGGGTATCTCTTGACTGGGCTGGGGGGTTGGATCCATTGAATCAGATCGAAGGTCAGCTGTGCTGCCCCTTCGTCCCTTCGGTAGCCGTTGACCCCTCCCGGTGCCCGCAGACGATACTCGCGCATGTGGACTCCCGATATGCCGGTCATTCTGTCGATAGGGCCGCCGATGTGCTCCTCGGGAGAGACAACTTCGAAACCGAGCAAGTCGCGATAGAAATGAAGTGACTTCTCTATGTCACTCACCATGACCGCGATGTGATCGATCGTTACTCTTGTCATGGCCCTGCATCTCCTTGTGTTCTTTCCTTGCTCACGAGTGGCGAGATTGCCACCTGTTCCTCACATTGCCTTCATCCTGAGTCAACGCCGGTTCAGAACCTTAGGGTAGTCCTCCGGTGGAGCACGCGGTAGGGGTACCTCCGTCTGGAGAGGGTCTGAAACCATGTGTTGCCGACGGCTGGAGCTTCCCATCATTTGAGTCGATGTTTGCCCACAGGGAATCGACAGACCGCCGAGGTCCAACCAAATTGGCCAGGGCTACACCGTCGTGAAGCCACCATCCACGACGAATACCGCGCCCGTCACAAAGGATGACTCCTCGCTCGCCAGGTGTAGGATCGTGTAGGCAACCTCAATGGGTTCGGCGAATCGCTTCAGAAGATTAGCCTTCCGGTAGGGAGCAAGTTTTTCCTCAGGGACCGTCAGGGTCAGTGGGGTATTCATGCTTCCAGGGCAAACCACATTCACGCGAATATGGTCGGCAGCGTGATCTACGGCCATGCACCTCGCCAACCCAATGACGCCATGCTTACTGGCGTTGTACGATGCCTGAAGCCCATTTCCCACCAAGCCCGAGAGCGACGAGATGCATATGATATTCCCACCACCTTGGATGCGCATCTGCTTGATTGCGTACTTCGAGCAAAGGAACATGGACTTGAGGTTTGTGTCGAGCACGGAGTCCCACTCTTCTTCCGTCATGTCAACCACATTCTTGTTGATCTGAAAACCTACGTTGTTGACCAGGACGTCCACACGATTGAACCTCCCTACGGCCTCGGTGACCATCCTTTCTGCATCTGTCGCGCGACGCACATCAGTAGGTACAAAAAACGCTTTGCCTCCTCGACTCAGAATCTTCGCAATCGTATCCTCGCCAGCCTCTCGATTGATTTCGGCAACAACAACCTTTGCCCCCTCATCTGCGAAGAGCATGGCCGTCGCCTGCCCCAATCCCATTCCACCGCCAGTGACGATGGCAACTTTCCCCTCCAGTCGTAATCGCGAGTTGCTGCTCCTAGTCACTTGCGTCATGGCGTGACCTCCTAGGTGTCCTGTCTCGCCGTTTCGCTGAGGCGACGCCCCAATTCACCCTCTCCGGTAGCTACCAGTAGTCGATGCCGAGGAAACGGTAGGCACCAAACGGACAATCTGTCGGTGAATCAGCAGCGCCGCACCATCAAGTAGACCGTTCGGCCGACGAACGTTCGCCTGTGGTCTCACCGGTGTGAAACCGTCGCGTATTCTTGCGACGAAAGGTCAATGAAGCCAGGGGAGGACGACCCGAGACATTCTTTTGGTGCCATGTTTCTATTCGTTGCGAGCTCCAAGCTGCTAGCTACAGTCTTGCCTCGCGGAAAACCACTTTCTAACAGGAGACCTTTGCCAAACGTGATAGCTGGGGGATCAAATACCGGGAGGCTTTCCTCTACCTCTACCTTAGGAGGCAAGCTAAACGTGGAGTCTTGCCTAGTTGACAGATATCGTATAGTAGTATTATACTACTACCATATAGGTTTGCCAAGGGGCAGTCTGGGCCGCAGGTTCCTAGACAAGAAACGTCCAGAACTGGCAACGCGAACGACCGGGGAAAGTTGTGCTTACTGCGCCAAGGGTCTTGCTCGGTCGCGAGTGTGCGTTCCGTGTTTTCGCGCCCAGACGGTCGCATTTGCCTGTCGCATTGCTCCACCTACGGGTTTCTGACCGTTTCAAGAGAACCTTGGGCCCGGCACAAGAAAGCCTTTCCCGCACAGGCCGGGAAGGCCCGACCGCAGACCAGTCTGAAAGGCGATAGTTATCAGCATGGTCCAAAGCTCAAGGCCCTACTCTCCTGAGTCCACTGGCCCACGCGACGACGCTCTTCGGCCAATAAGCCGAAAGCATCTGGTCCGCGAGGCTGTGCAAGATGAACTGAGGGCATTCATCCTAAGGAGCTCGTTGAAGCCCCACGACCGCCTGCCTCCGGAAGCCGAAATAGCCCAGCAATTGGACGTCAGCCGCACTTCAGTGCGAGAAGCCATCAAGGGGTTGGAAGCCTTGGGGATCGTTGAGAGTCGTGCGGGCGCGGGTGTCTTCGTGCGACCCTTCTCTTTTTCCCCAATCTTAGACAATCTCGGATACGGGATTTCGTATGGGATCCAGGAACTCGAGGAAATCCTCGACGTGCGGACTCTTCTCGAAACCTCCGTAGCAAAGGACTTGATTGCATTTGTGACAACCGACCAGATTGCAGCTCTGAGCGAGGTGTTGCAGCGGATGCAGTTAGAAGCCCGCCGCGGCCGGTATTCCGCTGACGCGGATCGCAGTTTCCATCGAGCTCTAGATGGAAACCTGGCCAATGCAACCCTAAGGCGCATCCTGGACATCTTCTGGGAAGTCTTCGACGCGGCGCGTCGCAATGCTTCAATACCAGATCCAGCCGATCCGCTCGAAACTCTTGAGAAACACTCTGATATCTTGAAGGCCCTTGAAGCACGAGACGAAGAAAGGCTTCGCTCTTCTCTCGCCGACCATACCTCCGGAGTCCGATCTCGAATTTCGAATGCGAAGAGTCGCAGAACCGCGGATGCCGGCGGCAGGCGCACCAATTGACCCAAGGGCTCCGCTCGCTTGTTCCGCAGGACATCTGTGGTTCGTCTGCCCAGCTGTTGGCCCTCAACGCGCCAACAACTCCGAGGGGGCTCGGAGAGGAATGAGTACACTCGGATTTCATTCGGGGCCGATCTGACTGGAATAGGGCTGCGCAGCGGCCGATAGCACAATCAACCCTTCACAATTTCGCCCGTCCATTCTGGGGGATGAGATTCTCAGTCGAGTTCAGGAGAGGAGGGAACGCAACCGTCTATGGCATAGAGACCTACATGCTCTTGGCAGCATTTCGCAATCCTAAGACCCGACCCTGCCGGAGAAAATGGAGGAGGAAATGAAGCACAGTAGAATCGGCCGATGCGCACTCGCATTAGCAGCACTCGCTCTGATCCTGTCAGCGTGCCAACCACAGGCAGCCCCGCTTGCCCCCACAGAACCCACTGCAGTAGCTGCCGTGCCCACAGTGGCCTCCGCACCCTCCGCTGCTGGACCCCTAATCATCTATTGCCAGGTCAAGGATGTCTCTGCAGTTTTCTGGCAGTGGGCGATAAAGGGTTGTGAGGAAGCCGCAGCGGAGCTCGGTCCTGACAAGGTGGAGCTCCGCGTAACAACCGGGACGACCGATATGGGCGTGGAAGACAGTATTAAGGCGTTCCAAGACGCCGTGTCGGCAGGTGCCGACGCAATCGTTGTCGCGCCCGCCGATTCGGTTGCGTTGATCCCGGCTGTACAAGAGGCAAACGACGCAGGGATTCCTGTCGCGGCCATGGATACGACCGTGCTCCCGCCCGCGAAGCTAGTGACTACCGTGGCCACCGACAACTTCAACGGGTTTATGGCCGCGGTGAAGAGTTTTGTTGAGGCGAACGGTGGCAAGGGGACATACGCGCTACTGACTTGCCCGTCCACAATCAGCACCTGTCGTGACATCACGTCCGGATACACAGCCGCCATCGAGCAATTCCCAGACGCTGTGAGTGTTGCATCGTCTCTGGCAACTCCAGACAGGTCGAAAGGCTACAATGCAACCAGGGATTTCCTCATTGCTCACCCCGACCTGACAGGAGTCGTGGCTGCTAGCGGACAGGACGGACTCGGTGCAGGGGAGGCAATCAAGGACGCGGGGGCAAGTACTGGTGTCCTCACGCGTAATTGCACAATGGAGGAGTTGGAGGGGGTTGCAGGTGGGAGCCTTTCTGCGTGCTTCGCACAGTATCCAAGAATGATGGGCTACAGAGCAGTGATGGCTCTCTATGACTACATCCAAGGAAAGGAAGTTCCTAGCTATATTGACAGTGGTTCTGACTATGTAACCCCCGATGTCGTGCAGCAATGGATCGATCTTGGCGAATTCGGGGGCCCTCCGCCTCAGTGACAATCGGGGCGGATGCTCGAGGAGTGGGTGCCGGGCTCTCCGAGGCATCTATCGAATGCGGGGTAGTCTTTGCGAACGGTGGGCCATGACGGATTCGATTGACCAATGACTATTGGTAGCAAGTGCACCTCACCCGCATTCATGGACACCCAGCTCTGTTTGGTCTCGGGAGGGGCCGTGGATCCCTGTTTCGGGTCCACGGCCCCTTCTGGGGTTACCCTTAACCGCCTGCCCAGAAACCCTGGCTGTGCTTTTCGAGTCACCTACCAGTCCAAACGGGGGCACCCGGGTGTTGCGATGGGACTCAAGCCCAATATGGCGATACCGTAGATTGCCATGTCAACTCGGGCTCCTGCCTGGTACCAAGGCTTCGCATGGCAGCACATGGCCAAGAGACGGATTTTTCCGCCTGGCGGCCTCCTTGCCCCGGCTTCTCTCAGAGATCTACCTGCGGGTCTGCTGACCGAAGATAGCTTGCATCCGAGGACGGGATCGTAGTTCAGTCAAAACGTGTGCGCTCGGGGCGCTGCAGATCGCCCCTGCACCTCCGCCACGGGAAATGGTTAGTATCCATGGCAACCGGCCAGCTCCAGACGTGACGCTCACAAGATGATGCGTACAACCGAGATCGTCGGGCATGGACATGTTCTCCCGACAATAGGCAGTCGCCGTCAAGCGCTGCCGCCATCGTGTGGGATCGCGCGGATTGGAGACGATCTTCAACGGAGCGCATGGGTAGACGCCGCTGCATTGCAGGTAACAGGTCGGCAGACCTCGGCGGACAAGGCCACCTGGGCACCTGAATGCTCCCCCCACCGCCGGAAGCCGCGGAGTGAAGAGCATGACTTCTCGTAGGTCAGGAAGCTTTCGGGAGAACGCCCACAGGCTTCATACCGGTTCAGCCAGGTCGACTGCAAACGTGGTGGTCCAGCCCATCGCCTTCAGCAAGTCACTCGGGCACCAAGATGATAGCCTCAGTGGCATCGCACGCCTTTCTGTATGCTTGGCACCACGTGGGCGGTCAACCACAAGGAGAACTACCCGAAAGGGTGCTGGACCGTCGGCCATCTCTCCTGGCAAAGAGCACCATTGGTTTCTCGAGCGAGCGCGAGGCTATCTCATGAACCCCCCTAGAGATTGCGCAGCCTTCGTTTCGCGCCAGTTCGCTGCGCGTCTGGCGTTTGTCGAGGACGAGTGCCAACGGCGCCCCCGTAACTCCCGTCTGGCCGCAATCGGCTTTTCTGGGCTCATGTGAGGGCATCATGGATGAAACAGAACTAAGAGCCGGCGAAGTGCTTCTCCAAGTGCGCGGGGTGTCAAAACACTACGGCGGCATTCGAGCCTTGGACGATGTGTCAATGGCCATCCGCGCGAACGAGATCGTGGGCCTCGTGGGCGCGAACGGCGCCGGGAAGTCAACGTTGGTGCACATTCTTTCCGGGATCGTAAAGCCTGACAAGGGAGAGATTCTTGTGGCTGGCTCCCCCGTGGTCATCAACGGGCCGCTTGAGTCAAGGCATTTGGGGATCGAGGTCGTATATCAGAACTTGGCCTTGATAGACACGCTTGATGCGGCGAGCAATGTTCACCTGGGACGCGAGACTTGCCGACCGAAGATCCTCGATTGGCTTGATGATGCAACAATGCAGTCTTCGGCACACGAGTTGCTCATGGGTCTTGGGCTAAACATCAACTCGAAGCAGATTGTCCGCTCCCTGTCTGGGGGCCAACGGCAAGGCGTGGCATTGGCTCGCGCCGTCTTTTTCAAGGCAAGGATCGCTATCTTCGATGAGCCGACGGCTGCCCTGGGGGTCGCAGAGACAAGGGCCACTCTACGTACCATTCTGGATTTCAGGAGCCGAGGGGTAGGCGTCCTCGTCGTGAGCCACGACCTAGAGGACGTGTTTCGCATCACAGACCGAATAATCGTGATGAGAGTCGGGCGGGTCGTCGCTGAGCGGGCCACCAAGTCCACCACTCAAGATGAGGTGCTGGAACTCATTACGACTGCTGAGTGATGCACCATGACACTCATGGAGATTCCCCCCGCTAGTGCCATGACCACCGGCCGCACTAGACCCCCATGTCAACCGGAGCCTGCGCTAAAGCGTCAGAGGGTTGTTGGTCTTGGCTGTGCCAATTCTCGCACTCTACAAGTACCAGGCTAGGAGATCGCTCCATGCGTCAAACACTACTCCTCATCGCAATGGCAATCGTCGGCGCAGCAATCACGATGTTCGAACCGCGCTTCCTAACAGTCTCCAACTGGCTGAATATCATGGATCAGGCCGTAATCATTGGAATCGTCGCAGTGGGCGTGGTCTTGCTGATGATCGGTGGAGGGTTTGACCTCTCAGTAGGTTCTTCGGTTGTCTTGTCGGGGTACATCATTGCCATTTCCTTTGCGAATGGAGTGCCCACGCTGCTTGCGATCGTACTCGCGCTCCTTGGCGGCTTGTTGCTCGGTGTCATCAATGGCGCCGGTGTTGCGTACTTGAGGATCCCTTCCTTCATCATGACCCTGGGGACTCTCTATGCTGTTCGGGGTTTCATACTGTTCCTGTCCCGCGGCGAAACAATCGGGCACGCCTTTCCCGCCTCCTTTACAGTCCTAGGGAAGGGCAACTTCGCTTCAGTACCGATACCCGTCTTCATATTGCTTGCGATATACATTGTCCTTCATATCGTGTTGAAGAAGACACGTTTTGGGCGCCACACAATCGCCGTGGGCAGTGATGCCGAGACCTCGCGGCGGCTTGGCATCAACTCCCGCCTGCACCTGGCGAAGTTGTATGTCCTTTGTGGGACTCTGGCCGCCCTCGCCGGACTGCTGCTTTCGTCCAGAATCAATGCCTCGACCTCAGATATGGGTCTGGGATACGAACTCGAGGCAATCGCGGCGGTTGTCATTGGCGGAACGAGCTTGTTCGGTGGCGCTGGGACCGTAGCGGGCACCTTACTCGGGGTAGTATTCCTTGGCATGGTCCATAACGGAATAAACATGATTGGCGTCTCGCCCTACCTGGCGACATTTGCCGTTGGAGCCCTACTTCTCTTTAGCGCCTCAGTTGACGTCGTCACGCAGTGGTCTCGTCGGAATTCAAAGTGACCGCACCATTCGCAAGTTTTGCCGGGGCTGGCACACTGACGCCCGTGCTCGTGTTTCGTCGGCTCGCGCATGCCGGGCTCCCGCCTACTTCGAGAAGACGATTAGATGATTGACGGCGTGGGCCCCCCTGCCTGCACTTCTGTGCCGGCCCGTCATGATCTGTGGTTATGGTCGCCAACCGGTGGTGGCATTCGGCTCAGGTGGCCCCCTCGACTGTGAGCAACCAGGGCTGTTTGGGCCGAGATGAAACAGCCAGGAGAAAATGCAATGACACTCAGGGTCGGAATCATAGGAACGGGAGAGAACGCGCGTGACCATGGCCGAGCGTGTAGAAGGGTGCCTGACGCTGAACTAGTAGCCATTTGTGATGTGTCTGAAGAAGCATTGCATCGCTTCGGTGACGAGTTTGCCGTCTCACGACGTTACTCTCACCTCGAAGATATGTTGAACGAGAACGCTCTCGATATAGTCATTGTGTCAACATGGGGAGTCTATCATGCCGAGGTATGCTGTGCAGTAGCTAGATCCGGGAAGGTGCGAGCCATCCTTGTCGAGAAACCCATAAGTGCCACGGCAACGGAGTGCGAGAGTATGATAGTAGCCGCCCGAGAGAGTGGCACGCTACTAACTGAGGGGTTCACTTTCCGCTATGATTCCCAGCATCTACGAGTGAAAGAGATTGTTGACTCGGGACGACTGGGGGAAGTAAAGTCCATTCACGGAACATTCTCATCGCCCCTGGTGACTTTCGCGGCAAGGAGTAACTGGCGCTTTTCTCGGGAGCGCGGAGGCAGCTCTGTCCTCGATACAGCAAGTTATCTGATCCATTTTGCCAGGTACCTCATCGGAACAGAACCAAAACGCGTGTACGCTGCCGGGAGCTACTTGCGGGATTCAGATGTTGATGCATCTGCAGCGATATTCCTACAATTCCCTGCGAATGTCACTGCTAACCTAACTTCAAGTTACGAATACGGATACTGCCAGTCAACGACCGTCCTTTGCACTCGCGGATGGATACGTGTGGATCTGCCGTTCGATCAGCGGAGTGCTCGGCTTGTTGAATTCGTGGAGAAGGAGGACTTACCTGCCATCGTAACTGCTTATCACGACAACTTCGACACTGAGGTCTATCAGTTCGCTTCCAAGAACCGATTTGAGCGACAGCTGGACCATTTGTGCCAATGTCTCACAACTGGCAAGCCACCGATCATATCGCCAGAATTCAGCCTCGGCAACATGCGTGTTATCGATGCCGTCTTCGCATCGATGCGATCGGGTCAACTAATCGACATGTAGCTTGGCCGCATGAGCTTGGTCGCATGAGCTAGCTCTCAAGAGAAAGGGGCGAACAATGTGGCGTAGTCCACTTATCGAGAAGTCTTGGAGAACAAAGATTCCAGCAATCGATGGCCGGATACTCGACCTATCTCTCGGAATCTACGATGGGGCACCAACATACAAGGGATTCGCCAAGTGCTCGCTTACGAGAACGCACACATTGACCTCGGATTCCTTTAACCTATCCAAGCTGACCATAAACACACACGGGACCACGCATTTGGATGCGCCGTCCCATTTTCTCGAGACTGGAAAGACCGTTGACCAACTGAATCTATCCAAGTGTATTGGCCCGGCTCTTATGATCAACCTCAGCCACAAAGGCCCCAAGGATCCTGTCGAGGTGGCCGATCTTGAAGCCTATGCCAAAGACATAACTCCAAACTCGCGGGTCCTCATGTATTTCGGATGGGACAAGACATATCCTGAGGCACGCTATTTCACCGATCACCCATATCTCTCCCTCAACGCGGCGAAATGGTTCGCCTCTAAGGGAGTAGGCTTGTTGGGCTTTGATATCCCTACGCCCAATCTGGACGATGCCGTAGAGATCCACCAGATCCTACTGAATGCCGAGATAGTCCTCGTCGAGGCGCTGGCGAAACTAGACCAACTTCCGCCTCATGGGTTCCTCTTCATGGCTGTCCCGCTCCGGATCCTTGGATGCGACGGTTCACCCGTCCGGGCCCTGGCGGTTGCCTGATTACCATCACGGCTACTCTTGCACGAGAAGGAAACTATTCGGTTCGAATTCTTGCTCCCCACTATTAATCGGAGATAGTCAACATGACCATTGACTTGCCGGCCTGCTGTTGCCCCAATTCTATGCACAGTTTCCGCCTCCTGGTCGTCAATCGAGGTCGGCAAGCTGGAAGGAAATCTGGGCAGTGTTCCAGGATGTCCCTTTGTGGACGAATCCGGCCGTTCCCTCGTCGCAGCCGGAGCAACTCCAGGCATTCGTCGGTCGCCGCTCCATCGGAGTGGCGACCATCGCCGCGATCCGCCTGCTTGATCCAGCCGCGGATCTATCTTCACGATAGCTCGAACACGGTCCCTAGCTGCTCCGGGCTGCTCCCTGCCCGTGCCAGCTCAGCCATCCTTCGGCAGTACTCCGGAGACAACGCAGATTGTCTCCTCGGCATCGTGAAACCCCCTGTCCAAGAGCACGAAGGTTTCCACGCAACGGGGGCATGAGGCATCGAGGTGACATATGCAAACGAATAGAACAAAGGCGAAGCTCCTGGCTGGCGAAGCAGTTGCCGGCTGTTTTCTGCGGTACCCCGACGCAAGCTTGGTGGAAATGCTGGGGTATCAAGGGTGGGATTTCTTGGTGTTCGACGGCGAGCATGGAACTCTAGAACCCCGCGACTGTGAGAACATGGTCCGATCTGCGGAGTTGCGAGGAGTGACACCCCTCGTCCGCGTAACGACCAATCAGCCGCCAGTGATACTTCGCCTTATGGACACTGGTGCACAGGGCGCACATGTTCCGTGGGTGAATTCCGCGTCCGAAGCCAAGGCGGCTGTTCAGTCCATTAAGTATCAACCCCTCGGCATTCGTGGGCTAGCTGGGGTACGAGCTGCAGATTATGGCCAAGGAGCCCCCCTGGCGGAGTACATTCAACAGGCCAACAGGGAGACGCTAGTTGTTGTTCAAGTTGAGACTGACACTGCAATCAAGCACATTGATGAAATCGCAGCAGTCGACGGCGTCGACGTGATCTTCGTAGGGCCCATCGATCTGTCGCACTCATTAGGCGTTGCCGGCGATTTGAAGCATCCGGATGTCCAGGCTGCAATAGACCGGGTTGCAGGGGCGCTGGTCGGGGCCAAGCCAGCATTTGGCATCATGGTCAGCAATGTATCAGATGCCCACCTTTGGCGCGAGCGTGGAGCGCGGTACATAACAACAACTGTCGAAGCGCTCCTGCGACCCGCGATTCGGAATTTCCTCCAGGAATTTCGTGAAGCATGAGCAACGATCATCAATCTGTGTACCGACTCTGGTTCGAACGGGCGTTTCCGGAGAGGTACGCCAGTCTACTCGCGGGCATTTCGGCTACGGCTGAGTCAAGCAGCGACACCCCAGATGCACCTTTGGCCGCATTGCCCAGGGCGGATGCAATCATAGCCTCAGCAAAGCTACAATACGACGGCGCGCTTATGGATCGAGCCCCGAATCTGCGTGTGATATCCAGAACCGGTATCGGCACTGACAATATCTCGATCGCCGACGCCACTGCGCGCGGCATCGTTGTCTGTAACGCCCCTGCTGCGACAACCGTTTCGACGGCCGAGATGACTATCACATTGTTGCTCGCCGTGGCTCGCGATCTTAAGGGCCTCGGTCGAGCGCTCGAACGTGGACAAAAGAGAGACTTCTTCAACACCTATCGGGGAATGGAGGTCCAGGGTCTGCTTCTTGGCTTAGTTGGACTTGGGCGGATCGGAACGCAAGTCGCTCGAATGGCTCAATCGCTGGGCATGCTCGTAATGGCATATGACCCCTACTTAGCGAAGGATCGAGTTGTTGCCTCCGGCATTGAACTCGCCCCAGACTTGGAAAGCCTTCTGCGCTCAGCCGATGTCGTTTCTCTGCACATTCCATCAACTGCAGAGACGCGCCATCTGATGAACGCGGCGCGGCTGGCCGAGATGAAGGCGGGAGCGATTCTGATAAACACGGCCCGCGGCATGTTGGTGGATGAGCGTGCACTGTTGGAGTCGCTTGAGAGTGGGCATCTGCGCGGCGCTGGACTCGATGTCCTGCAAAAGGAACCACCCCAGCCTGACCACCCGTTGCTCAACCGGGACGATGTCATCATTACCCCGCACATTGCCGCAGCAACAGAAGCAGGCAGAGATCGGCTGTGGAAGACGGCGATTGCGCAAGCATTGCAGGTGTTGCGCGATGAGCGACCACCGGACATTGTGAATCCGGAAGTGTGGTCAACGCGGAAATCTGTCGGCCCGATGCCTAATGGCGATGGAGGCGAAGCTGCTGGTCTCTAGTTCCCGCTGCATGGTCCATTGTCCAATGACATAGGTGAGTCAGCCCTAGATACCTGTGGCAACTGCAGGTGGGATGGAAGGGGGACTTCAACCAAAGCGTCTGCCTACATTGCGTACGCAAGCTGGGGGTGGTCCAGGGAGAGCCCTAGACCCGTGCCGCCTCGATGGTCAACTGACACCAATGCCCATGCCGCGCCCCCTCCCTGACCGAGCTAGGCCCATTTAGGGTGGTGGGTCATCGTGGTAAGAGCAGGCAGCGCAGCGACTGTTCGGACCACATGTCATTTATGGCCTGTGTCCGCCTAGTCATCAACAGGGACTCCTTTTGTGAGTCGTATGTTAGATCCGGCTTGTGCCGCCACCTGCAGGTTGCACTCACAATCTTGTTAGTGCACCGACCGGAGAAATTGAGAGGACCTCAATCGATTGACGTCGATTCCCATCTGACCGCGCAGGTCTGTGGACCTGCCTTCCCCCAAAGGCCGAGGCTCCCCCTTCTGCAATCAGCTCATCCCTCACGGGCAAGATCTGAATGGTAACTCCTGGTGCCCCCCCGACGAAGCCCATCTCGAACCGAACATCAAGCCTGCCCGATCTCGACTAAGCATGCGCCAGAGCACGGGCAGGGGGTACCCTAAGTGGCCAGCAAGGCTTCGCGTTTGCTCATCTCCCTCCACCACAGGCAGATGAACCCCCCCATCACGGCTATCACGGCGATTCCAAACCCAATATCAACCCCTCGCCCGGAGAAGATGTCAGCGATCTTGAGCATGACCCAGTTCATGTAGGACATTCCCATCCAGGTGTAGTTCGAGAACCCCGTGGGCGCCTCGGTAAGGCGGGCCACTGAGGAGAGGGTGGTGATGGTCGCCGCGAAGAACGTGGCGGTATAGATTCGGGTGATGGAGATCAGCACGGCATAGATCAAAGTCTTGATCAGGTCGTTGCGGGCAAGGACGACTGAGCCGATGGTCGATTCGATCAGCAGGATGCTGCCGAAGGGGAGGATGCGGTTCCCCGGCAGGATGATCGCAAACAGCAGTAGCACAGGGATAAGCAAGATCGCCGCGGTCCAGAGGGAGGGCAGACCAGCCATGAATGAGCAATCGAGCCCGATAGAGAACAAGCGCCCAGGGAAGCGGGCTTTCATGAACTCACCAGCCGCCTCCTGGATCGGGCCTAGGGCTCCTACGAACATGGCCGCCACAATGGGCATGATGCTCAAGCCAACCGCACCGACCACGGCCGTTGCAAGAGCTGATTTCAGATCGAATCCCCCGATGAGCCCAATCAGCAACCCCAGGATGAATCCGATGGTGTGATTCTCACCGAAAACCCCGATCCTTTCGCGCAAGGACTGCGGGTCGGTCTTTAGCCTGTCGAACAAGGGAATGCGGTCCAGGAGCATTGCGACCGGGGTCAGAACGATGATGTCCAACAGGATCAAGTGCGGACAGGAAACACCCGAGATCCCCGTCAAATGCTGCACTTGCCTTTCTGTAAGGTCGGCACTCTTGAGCTCAAGCACGATCCACACCGCGGCAAGTACCCAGGCTGCAATGACGTTGCCGGTCATGAACGCAATGATTTCAGCCATGAAGATCTTGCCCCACACGTTCCAGATGTCGAGGTTCAGGCAACGGGTAAAGCCGAATGCCACCATGATCAGGTTGATGGCGATCTGGAATGGAAGCATGAGCGCTGCATACTGCCAAGCCCAGGCGATCGCGGCCGCAGCAGGCCAGCCGAAGTCCAACGCATTCAGCTTGATGCCAGTGCGCTGAATGAGTGCTTGGCCCGCTGGCGCAATCCCGTCAACCATGTAGCCAATGACCAGACTGACCCCTGCGAAAGCTACGGCGAACGTGACCGCAGCGCTAAGAGCTCGCGTCACCTTGACACGCACGATCAGGCCAAGCACAAAAAGGATCAGGCCCACAAAGATCGATGGGCCAAGATCTAGGAGGTACTGGAAAGCATTCTGTGTGGCTTGCACCATGTTCTCTTAGATGGGGTATGACAGTTCCTTCAGCTGGAGAGAGTTTACGTCATGAAACGAAATAGGACAAAGGGTGCAAACTCCGGGGAGGCATTTCCCTGCCATCGTATACGTCCGAGAAGGCCTCAAGATGGCAGGGCAAACGGAGTCGATGGAAGCCACGGTACGGGCGACTCGCCGCGCCACGCCCCGTTGGCGATGACCAGCGCCCAGCTCACGCTGCGATGGTTGTAGCGCACCTTCGGGCAGAGCGTATTCGGCTGAACGAAAGGGCATTGGCCTCCAGCGGGCGGTTGCGAAACGGTCCCACCACTTCGCCGAGCTCCTTGAAGATGCGGGAAACTCGGTTCCTATCGATCAACGTCAGGCCCAATGTCTGCAGCAGATCATGCACCCGTCGGGCGCTGACCCTTCCGCTTGGGCATGATATGTGACCGACAGCAAGGCCTTCTTGCTTGACTGGCGCGGTTCTAGCGGACCCGGGAAATGTGTCTCGCCGCGCAAATGGTAGATACGAAAATGGATCTCTCCCACCCATGTCTCAGACACCTACTCCCGATGACCGATGCGCTAGGTCTTGCACTCAGGGGTGCGGTTATTGCGGCCGACCCCGATCGGCTCGGCCGCCTCCAACTCCATTACCACCTGCGACAGCTGACGCAGACCTCCTTGCAGAACTCCCTCATCGGGTTCCAAGCCGACATTGCGGAGGAACTCCATCAGTGTCATAGTTGGGTCGGTCATCTGCTCTATCCACTGCTGGTACGTGATGCCCGCGAAGCATATTCGAAGCCAAAGGACGGGTTGCGCAGGCGATTGGAGAATGTGCGACGCAATGTCACCGTTCTGCGGTTTCCTGGTCCAATGAAAGGAGGAGCGCACCTCACATCGACGCTCCTTCTCGAAGGCAAGTGTCTTCGAGGAGCAAGAAGATTGTCACTAAGAGCGACACATCTGTCGAGGAGGTGCCCAGGACTGGCTATTCACCCCATAGCCGTGCCTACGCTTCAAAGTTGCCCATCAATTCCTTCCTTTCTATCGGACGGAGCCCTTTGGCAGCAGGAGGGCATAGCCCATGGGACGTTTGCGTGGACGTGTAGCGTTAGTAACTGGTGGATCAAGAGGAATAGGGCGAGGTATCGCTCTGTGCCTCGCGGAGGAAGGTGCAGACTTGGTCGTAAACTATCTCAACCATCCCGGAGATGCCAAAAAGGTCGCTGCCGCGGTTGAGGAGCGGGGACAGCGCACGTTTCTCTGGAACGCCGACGTGGCAGACCCCGCCGCGGTCGAGGAGATGTTCGCACGGGCGATTGAGCACTTCGGCCGAGTTGACATTGTCGTCGCAAACTCAGCGCTGGAGACACGGGCTCTTGTTGTTGATGCGGAATGGGAGACCGCATTGCGCACGATCGAGGTAACACAGTTCGGCGTTTTCCATACGTGTCGGACCGCCGCAAAGCACATGTTGACTCAAGGCATTCGGGGACGGAGCGCAGGGAACATAGTCGTTATCAGTTCTATTGTCACGGAGATCGCACTGCCAAGGATGGCTGCTTACAGCATGTCCAAAGCCGCTATCAATCACTTTGCGCTTACTTTGGCGGCGGAGTTGGCACCCAATCACATAAACGTCAATGTTGTCTCCCCGGGTTGGACTGACACACCAGGTGAACGCCGGTTCTATAGCGAAGAGGAATTGCGCGAGGGAGCGAAGCAGATACCGTGGTCGCGACTAGGCACTCCGGAAGACATTGGAAAGGCAGTCGCATTCTTGGTAAGCGATGACGCAGATTATGTTACTGGGGCGACCCTGCGGGTCGACGGTGGGTTTCTTGTCGGAATGCGAGCTGCTGCACAACCGTGAAAGGGGCTTAGCCCCCCTAGCGACCGCACTGTAAAATTCCGACTCGGGTTGAGCGACGCAAGAAATGCTATTTGGGCTCTCAACGCCTACTTTCTTCGACGAGAGAAGCCACACTCCCGAGAGACCGCCTCCACCGTAGACGTATTGATGAGCAGGCTCAAAGATTCATCGTATCGTACGGGATCTGGCACGAGGGCTCCAGAATCAGCCCTCATGAGAAGGCCCGAGCCGGAACCAAGCCCATAGAGGGACTGGCTAGAACCTTTGAGACACTGGTCCGGGCCTCCCTCGACCATTTGACTCCCATCGCGAAGCCTCCCCGGACTCGTCCGGGCGCCTAACAACTTGGGAGCCGAGCGCCTGCATGCCACGCGGACCGAGGCCTGCCGAGTAGCTGCCTTGACTTGTGGGCCTCGCTGAGGTAGCCTGACCATCGAGTGGACAGAGCAACTTATGTCTGTTGCCTGGCACCAGAAGACAGTCAAGGGTCTGGGTTCGCCAGGCAGCCAAGAATCAGCAGACCCTTATACGGAATCCGGCCAAAGGCGAGCAAGGGTCTGAATCGCCGCAGTCGGGTCCTGCAAAACCCACATTCGTCGGTTTCCTCGCTGCGCTCGGGATCGCGTCGTCCAGCATCCCGAGGCAAAGCCGAGGGGCGAAGACGCATATCCGACCGTCGCCTCCTTCAAGAGCAGTTATCATTTGTCAGTCATCAGTTGTCAGTCATCAGCATCCAGTTCGCTCTGGGGAACTGAGAACCGACGACGGAGGACTGAGAACTGTTCTTGGGCAAACCCCACCGTCGCCTGTGAGCAACAATGGGCATCGGTGAGGTGAACAAAGACCTCACGAGCCGGCAAGTCGAAGTGGCTCAATCGAGGGCACTGGCCAAGACGATCGAGGCCGTCGTAGACGAGGCTCTGAAGCCAGACGAGGTCACTTGAGGGGCATCGGGGCGGATGCATGCGGGGTGAGGAGCTCGCCCTCACCCCCACCCCCTCTCCCTCCGGGAGAGGGGTGTGCTCCCATCGCCCTCTCCCGGAGGGAGAGGGTAGGGCCGTCACGCCCCGGCGGGCCGGGGCTTCCGGCCCGAACGGGGTGAGGGCGAGCTCCTCGGCTGGGTTCTATTTTCTTGTGCCAGGCGCGTCCGGCGCCGGCGTTTCGCGACAGGAGGTAGGGTATGGATGAGAAAGG
>Ga0214473_10001225_pt1 | contig 34587 bp, 35 predicted proteins | sample RVTome_7_FD_203509 | JGI IMG/M metagenome (GOLD analysis project Ga0214473, IMG submission 203509) | Soil microbial communities from uranium-contaminated site in the Upper Colorado River Basin, Wyoming, United States - RVT98D197 | ecosystem: Environmental > Terrestrial > Soil > Contaminated >... | reverse complement strand
CGCCGCCGCGATGATCTCCTGCTTGCTCAGCCCGCTGGCGCACCCGAGTTGGGCGGCATCCTCCGCCTCCACCAACGCGGTGATGTTGCGCCGGGAGAGCCATTGGATCAATTCGTATCCCAGCTCGGCAGCCTGCGCGCGGTCGCGCTTGACCACCACGCCAATCGTCCGCATGGTGCGAACGTTACCATACGCAGGCTGGCAAGGGCTACTGCTGCAGGGTGCACCGGTGTGCCAGCAGGTTCTGGGCAACGGGAACGATCGAAAACCGTTGGGGCTGAGATTACGATCGGCGCCGCGGCGCCGATCTATTGCGCCCGTGAACCCTCGATGGACCGGACAGAGCCCGGTCCCACTGGTGGCACCGGGCTCCGTCCGATGCCGGTTGAGGCCAACGCGAATGTCAGCCGGGAAGATGCTCCAGCATCCTGTGCAGCTGATCGTATTCGAGCGGCTTCCGCATGACGGAGACGAAGCCTCGAGCGGCCGCTTCGGCCTCCAGATGCATGGTGCAGGCTCCGGTCACCATGATCATGGGGACAGCAGGATAAGCGGCATGAAAGCTGTCGGCGAACGAAAGCCCGTCCGTTCCGGGCATGTCATAGTCGGTCACCAGCGCTCGCACATCTTCAAACTGCGCCAGCGGTGGCACTTCACACGCGGCGCCATATTCGATCACCTCGAATCCATCGTCGCGCAGGTTTTCCGCCAGAGCGTTGCGAAAGCCGTCGTCGTCGTCAAGAAGCAAGACACTACCGTTACCCGTGTGGGCCGCGGCAGGGAAGCTCGATGCGGAATACCGTTCCATGCGGATCGACCGGAGCAAAACCGATGCCACCCCCGTGTGCCAGCACGATTTGCCGCACTATGGGCAAGCCCAGCCCTGAACCATAGGCTTGGTCGTCTCAAACAGGCGAAACACTTCCAGATTCTGCGGAAACCAGGGCCGGTGTGGCACCGTTCTTTGACAGCCTTCATGGAGCGCGCTACTTGAAAAGCAGCTGACCGACGGCTGGGAAAACGTCAGCCAAAGGGGCACGTCGTCTCTGAGGCCAGCAGAACCTGGAGCAGAATTACCGTGGACAATTCGCAATCACTGGCCGCCCGGTTACACCAGCTGGCCTGGAACCTGTGGTGGACCTGGCAGCCCGTGGTGGTCGACATCTTTCGCGACTTGGATCCCAGCCTGTGGCGCCAGCAGAACCACAACCCGATCGCCTTTCTCGCCGCACTGCCGTCCGAGCGAATTGAAGAGCGGGCTGCGGAGATCGCCTTGGAGAGCCGCATCAACAGCGCTTTCCGCCAGCTCGACGAATACCTCCGCGAGCGCCACACCTTCGGCGCCAGCGCCTGCAGCATCCTGCAACGCTCTCCGGTAGCCTATTTCGCCGCCGAATTCGCGCTGCATGAATCAATCCCGATATATTGCGGCGGCTTGGGCGTATTGGCAGGCGACCACTTGAAGGCCGCCTCGGACCTGGGTGTGCCCCTGGTGGGAATCGGAATATTCTACGCCCACGGGTACTTCCGCCAGCTGATCAACGAGAGCGGCTGGCAAGAGGAAAGCCACGGCCAGGTCGACCTGCACATGTTGCCTTTGCGCCGCGCTGTCGGCCGCTACGGCCGGCCGGTGTTGATCGAGATCCCGGTGGACGACGGCCCGCCGCTGCTGGTCGGGGCGTGGCGAGCCGAGGTGGGACGGGCAACGCTGGTGCTGCTCGACTCCGATGTGGAAGGCAACTCACCCGCCAACCGCGCCCTCACGGCACATCTGTACGGCGGTGACGATCGTGCACGGCTACTGCAGGAAATCATTCTCGGTGTCGGCGGCATTCGTATGCTGGGCGCCCTGGGAATGCAGCCGGGCGTACTCCATTTGAACGAAGGACACAGTGTCCTCGCGGCTGTGGAGATGGCACGCCAGCGAAAAGTTGCTGCCGGCGTAGCCTTCGCGACGGCACATCGAGACGTGTCCATACGCACGGTATTCACCACCCATACGCCTGTACCGGCAGGCCACGACCGCTTTGCCCCCGAGCTCGTCATCCGGCACCTCGGCTGGCTGCAGCGGGAAGTCGGCATCTCACCGGAAGAGCTGCTGGCACTCGGTCGCGTCAACCCTGACGACCGCTCGGAGCGCTTCTGTATGACGGTAGTGGGCCTGAAGTCGGCTCGTTACGCCAATGCCGTGTCGGCGCTGCATGGACACGTCACACGTCAGATGTGGCAGATTCTCTGGCCGCGGCGTCCGGAATCCGAGGTGCCGATCGGACACATTACCAACGGCATTCACACCAGCTCCTGGCTGGCGCCGCCGATGTCGGCTTTGTACGCCCGGCGTATCGGCCCTGACTGGCAGCGGCAGATGTGCGGACCGGAGACCTGGGAGATGATCGAAGCCATCACCAACGTCGAGTTCTGGGAAGCACACCAAGCAGTCAAGCGGCGCATGCTCAACTACGTGCATCGCCACCACGTCAAGGGTGGAGATCGCGCTGTACCTGCCATTGAAGCCAACGTCCTCACTCTGGTTTTCGCGCGCCGTATCACCGAGTATAAACGCCCTGGCCTGCTGTTCAGCGATCCCGATCGCCTGGCTAAGCTGGTAAACGCTCCCGACCGCGGTGTGCAAATCATCATGGCAGGCAAAGCCCATCCCCATGATGACTATGCCAAACGCGTACTGCAGAAAGTGCTCGAGCTGGCGAAGGACACCCGCTTCCGCGAGCGCATCATATTCGTTGAAGACTACGACTTCGGCATGGCCCGCCACCTCGTGCAGGGCTGCGACGTGTGGCTCAACACCCCGCGCCGGCCATTTGAAGCTTGCGGCACAAGCGGACAGAAGGTCATCCTGAACGGAGGCCTCAACCTATCGGTATTGGACGGCTGGTGGGCCGAGGCCTACGACGGTGAGAACGGCTTCGCCATTGGTGAAGATTACGTCCACAGCGATCCGGCCGCCCAGGACGCCCGTGACGCCGCCTCGCTGTACGACGTCCTGGAAAACCAGGTGGTTCCGCTCTACTACCATCGCGACGCCACACAGGTCCCACACGCTTGGGTGGAGCGCATGAAGCACGCGCTGGTAACGCTGGCCGCCTACTTCAACGCCGACCGCATGGTCCGCGACTACGTCCGCGAATGCTACCTGCCTGCCGCCGGCGGCGTGCCCTGCGCCATGCCCGGTATGCGCAGCAGCGTGTTAGCAAATCGCTGATGGTGCGTGGTAGTCGGTAGTCGGTGACCGGCTACCGATTACTGACTACCGACTACCGACTACGCCCCCGCCACCTCAAACCATCGCCTCGGCGACCAACTCCATGACATCGAGCGCCTGAACCTTCTCTTCCATGTTCTTGGACTTGAGCCCGTCGTCGACCATGGTCATGCAGAAGGGACAGGCGACGGCGACGGCATCGGGCTTGGTTTCCAGGGCTTGCTCGACGCGCCGGATGTTGACGCGCTTGGTTGGTTCCTCTTCCATCCACATGCGGCCCCCGCCGGCACCGCAACACATACCGAACTTGCGGTTGCGTTCCATCTCGCGCAGGTCCACACCCGGGATGTGCTTGAGAATGTCGCGCGGAGCATCGAAGATCTCGTTGTAACGACCCAGGTAGCAGGAGTCGTGGAAGGTAATGGCTCGCGCCCCATCGCCTTTGAGTTTGATCTTGCCCGACGCGATCAGCTGCTGGACTATTTCCGTGGCGTGTGTGACCTCGTAGTTGCCGCCGAACTGCGGAAACTCATTCTTCAACGTGTTGAAACAATGTGGGCAGTTGGTGATGATCTTCTTCACCTGGTAGCCGTTGAAGATGTCGACCGCCGCCTGTGCCATGGCTTGGAAGAGGTACTCGTTGCCGATGCGCCGCGCCGTCTCGCCATTACAGGGCTCCTCTTTACCGAGGATGGCAAAACTGACGCCGCCTTTCTGCAGAATCTTGGTGAGGGCGATGGTAGTGCGCTTGTTGCGATCGTCGAACGACCCGGCGCAGCCGACGAAAAAGAGGTACTCGGCATCCGGATGATCAGCCAGACGGGGCACGTCTAGGCCCTCCGCCCAGGCGGCGCGCTGTCCGGCATCGACGCCCCAGGGGTTACCCTGGTTCTCCATGCCTTTGAAGGTGCGCGTCAACTCGACCGGGAAGCGTGCTTCCTCCTGCACCAGGTGGCGTCGCATGTCGACGATCTTGTCGACGTATTCGATCATCACCGGGCAGGCTTCCTCACAGGCGCGGCAACTAGTACAGGCCCAGATGACGTCGTCGTGAATGAGGTTTTCGCCCGCGATGTTCTCACCCACGGTCACAGCCTCAGCTTCCGCGCCGTCACCGCCGGCTGGCTTGAGCGCCAGGAGCTGATCCTCGTGCGCGTACAGGTAGTCGCGCAGGTCCAGCAACAGCTGCCGCGGGGCCAAGGCCTTGCCGCTCATGGTGGCCGGACAGTGTGAGGCGCAGCGGCCACACTCGGTACACGAATACATATCGAGCACCTGTTTCCAGGTGAACTGATTGATGTAGGATGTGCCGAACCGAGTGGCGTTCTCCAGATCCATTTTGTTGAGCGCCCCGCGCGGTTCGGTCTTCACGAAGAACACATTGGGCAGTGAGGTGATGATGTGGAAGTGCTTCGACATGGGCAGGAGATTGATGAACACCAGGATGACGCAGTTGTGCAGCCACCAGCCGAAATCACTGAAGAACTTGGCGTGACTGCCCAACAGGCCGCTGACCAGGGCGCTGAAGGGCTGCCACTTCACCTCACTTTGCACCAGCTGGTTGTCGTGCTCGTACACCATGCGGCCGCCGTCGTAGAGCAAGCCGCCGATCATGATGCAGGCGATGAAGCACAGGATCAGATAGGCTTCCCAGTGCGAATGGCCGGCCAGCTTCTCCTCGGCCGGTTTGAAACCGTACAGGCGTTTGGGATGGGAGATGCCCCAGCGGTAGAGGGCAACGCCGACGGCACCGAGGACGAGCACCTCCATGACGTCCTTGATGAACAGATACGGACCGCCCAGCCAGCGCGGACTCAGCAACGGCAGATAGAAGTCATCGATGTAGGCGCGGCCGAACATGGTAATGACCTGCACCGCCAGGATGGTGAAGCCCCAGAAGATGAAGAAATGCATCCAGCCGGCAGCCTGTTCGCTCAGCCGGGTGTCCGGCCGCGGTTCGCGCTGCACGAATTTCTTTTGTCCAAAGGCGTAGACCAGCACCGCCTTGATGCGCTCTGCAATGTTGTCGAACCGGTTGACCGGGGTCACCTTCAGCAGCACGCCAAAACGCCGGTAAATGGTGCGTGCAAAGTAACCGAGTGCAATTGCTATCAAGACGCTGAAAATCAGCGTACTCATGGCTCTACCTCCGAACGGTCTGGGCAGTCGGCCCGCCGCGGGAGTCCTAAGAGAAAAGCCGGAGCATTGCAAGCAAACGCGCGCCGCTGGCGGGCCGCCTCCCTTGCCCGGCAACTTATGCTGTTCGCGGTCTGTCTAGCCTCAGCCGCTTGCTCTCACCGACCCGAGGTGCTGATCCACTCGGCCGCCGGCTCGGTAGCCGTCCCGGTCGAGGTCGCCGACACCCCCGAGAGCCGCGCCCGGGGACTTATGTACCGTAACGACCTGCCTGCCACCGCGGGGATGTTGTTCATCTTCCCGAACCAGACCCAGCAGCAGTTCTGGATGAAGAACACGCCGCTGCCTCTCGACATCGTGTTCATCGGCAAGGACCTCCGCATCGCCGGTGTGCTCGCCAATGCCCGTCCGTTTACCACCACTCCCCTACGTGTCGAGGCGCCCTCGCAATACGTGCTCGAAGTGCATGCCGGCTTCTGCGCCCAACACGGCATCGCCGCCGGCGACCGCGTCGAGTTCCGTCGCGTGGGAAACAAATGAACAGACAACAGAGGACAGAGGTCAGAGGTCGGATGTCAGACTCCGGGGTTCTGGTGATCTGGCATTCGAGCTCTGCAATCTGACCTCTGTCGTCTGTCGTCTGACCTCTGATCTCTGACATCTCGCCACCGGCCCCCAGCAAATCCTTAGCGATTTCCCCGTCAGCGCCCGCCGACGCACAGCGGAAGCTGTGTCCGCCGTCCTGGTACGCGACCTGCTGTATGCCGCCGCAGGTAAGGGAAATCCCTTGACGAACAGGATGGGATTGATGGCTCGCTCTGCACTCACCGCGCTCGCGCTGGCCGGTTTGCTTGGCGCACTTCCGCTCACCGCACACGGTACCACCTTCATACCGATGAACGAAGCGGCCCTGATGCACGCCTCCGCTGCGGTCTTGATCGGCACCGTAACGGCAATTGAATCGGCTCAAACTGGCCCCGACGGCGCAATCTATACATACATCCATGTACAGCCCATACGGATCATAAAAGGGGCACTGAGCACAGAAACCATCGTGTTGCGCGAGCCCGGCGGCGCGGTCGGCGACCAGCGCCAGGTGACCTTCGGCGCTCCGGAGTTCTGGGTCGGGGAACGGGCACTGTTGTTCTTGTCGCGCAACGCCGATGGCACTTTCCAAACCCACAGTCTGGCGATGGGTAAGTTCGGCATCGGTACCGACCGCGCCGGGCACGCTACGGCGGTGCGGGACTTCGGCTTCGGGACCTCGATGCTGATGCCCGAGACCGGCGAGGTGGTCGAGGCAGCGCGCCAATCGGAGCGGCTTCTGCCCATGCTCAAGCGACTGAAGAACATTGCTGGCGCAGAACGTCGCTCCGGCCAAGCGGCCGAGCCGCCCAACGCCGCTGCGGACCAATTGTCGACGCCCACCCAGGTCCAGGAGGCCTATACCTTCATCGGTAGTCCGCCGGCGCGCTGGTTCCAACCGGATGCAAGCCAGCCGGTCACCTATCTGGTCGACTCCGTCGGTGATCAGAAGCTGGGACTGGCGGCAACCCGGGCGGTGGTAGATGCGGCCTTCGCAGCCTGGAGCAGCGTCGCCAGCTCCACTCTGGTTCTACAAGACGGCGGCACAACCGCCGCCGGCCCCTTCTCCACGTGCGATATGAACCGGATCACTTTCAATGATCCCTACAATGAAATAACCGACCCGAGCGGCTGTGGCGGCATCCTCGCTATCGGCGGGTATTGCGCCGGCTCAAACACCACCACCGTCAACGGCGTCACATTCAACCAGATCACGGTGGGCAAGATCACCTTCAACAACGGGTGGTCGGGTTGCGCCGGCTGGACCCAGTGCAACGTCGGCGAGGTGGTCACCCATGAGCTGGGCCACACCCTTGGTTTCGGCCACTCCGCCGATTCCAGCGCCACGATGTATTCCTATGCGCATTTTGACGGGCGATGCGCCACCCTGCGGCCCGATGACATCGACGGGTTGAACGCGGTGTATCCGCGCGCGGGTACGCCGCTCCCCACGCGCACGCCGACACGTGCAGCCACGTTCACACCGACCCAGACACCAACGGCCACCCGTACAGCCGCCAGGCCAGCGGCTAGTTTCACACCGACACGCACGCTGGCACCGACCTTGACGCGCACCCGCACGCCAACCGCGACTCGGACGCCCACCAGGCGGGCGACGAGCACCCCCACACGCGCCCGCACCTCGGCGCCAACATTTACCCCCACGCCGAACAGCGCCTCCGGAGGCTTGAGCAACGACACCTGCCTCGGCGCCACAACCGTGACCGCCGTCCCCTATTCCAACACCGTCAACGCAGCGGCGGCCACCACTGCCTCGACCGACCCGAATCCGGCGTGCAGGTATGGGGCGAAGGCCAAGAGCATCTGGTATAAGTTCACCCCGACCCTCAACCTCACGGTAACGGCCAGCACGCTCGGAAGTAGTTACGACACGGTGTTGTCGGTCTACAGCGGATCGTGCGGCGCCATGTCGCCGGTCACCGGCGCGTGCAATGACAACGCTTCATGGTTCACCAGACAGTCGCAAGTGAAATTCTACGCTGTGGCCAACCGGACCTACTATTTCATGGTAAGCGCGCCGGCACTGAACAGCGGAGGCACGTCGGTCTTTCAGCTGAGCGCCTGGTAAGTTTACCTCTTACGCCGAAGAGGCGTTACGCATCGTAGCCCATATTGAGCCCACTCTCCGCTATCATCTCTCACTGCGGACAGCCGGATGCGAAGCTCGACGCCTCATCCTGCATAATGACCCGGTTATGGGCCTGGAAATTCTTCAGCGCCCCGCTCGCGGTGGGCTCGCCCCCGGGAATTCCGGAGCCTATGTACAGGGGCTGGCGCGGGACCTGCAATTGTCCGTCGTAGGGCTGCTGCCCCACCAACTGGCCGTCGACATACATCGAAGCCATGTTCTGTCCCGACTGCGGATCGGGGCCGAAGGTCACCGTGACCGGGTGCCACTGGCCTGCCTGCCAGTTGTTGATTCTCGCGGACACTCCGCTTTCGGCCCCGGTGCTCGGCCAGATCGAAAAACGGAAATACTCACCATTCTTGAAAATCTTCAGGCGGTTCTCCCAGACATTCGGCGTCTCGAGATCCACCAGGCCGGCGTTACTCGGATCGCCTCCACCCCACTGCGGCTGCAGACAAAAAGAGATCGAGCCCGCCTCGCCGGACAGATTGCCGGCATCGGGAATAGCGTAACGCGAATCGGTGTCAAACACGCAACCCTCGCCCACCCCACCGCACTGAACCTGCTCGTCGACCTCCGGCTGATCGGCGCCTTTTTCAGGTTCCGTTGTTTTGTCAAACGGGACCGACAGCACGGGCGCATTGGGATCATCTTCCGTTGCCGCGGCGGTTGCGGCCTTATCGTCCTTGGGCACCAACTGCTCGCCATCCGTCCCTGCCGATTTCCCGCGGCTCTCCCGGGACGCCAGACCACCTTTGGGGAACGGGCCACTCGACGCGGGCACGTTCACCTGTGCTTCAATGGAGCCTGAGCCCGAATATCCGACACCTGCGGCGCTCCCTGCACCGGTCCTGTTGCCACCACGGATCACGGCAGCCGACCCGCCACCGCCCACTTGGCCCGCTTCGGTTCCGAGCCCGGTCTCAAGCGAGTCGGACCCGCTCCGCGTCGGATCGCCGGCACTTCCTCCAGTGCGCGCGGTCCATCCGCTGCGCTCGCTACGTCCACCCACCTCGGCCGTAGCTCCGGCCACGGCCTGTGAGCGCCGCCGCGCCTCAACTTCAGGTGAATCTGACGAGGCGCGGTGAAAATACCTGACCACTCCGACCATGACCAGGATTCCACACACTCCGGCAGGGATTATCCAGAGATTCTTCATCGCCCACCCATTTTCTGTACCTAATGCTGGAAGTCGGCGAGCAGAAAGTCAACTCTCGCGCTTCGCATATCGCATGTCGCGGATCGCTTATGGCATATTGGATTTTGGACCTTGGACTTTGAGATGACTCGTAGTTTCCGCCCTGGGCGGCGCCATCATTCAGCCAAGCCGGCGGTTTCTATCGAGGAGACGGTGAAAGCCGCGCGTCAAGCGGCGCTGGCTCGGCAGCAGGGCTATCGCGCCCGTTCGCTGGAAATCCACGGTTGGATTTGTGCCAAGTGCGCGCGCGAGTTTGACGAATCCAATCTCCACCTGCTCACCGTGCATCACAAGGACGGCAATCACTCCAACAACCCGCCCGACGGCAGCAATTGGGAAAACCTCTGCGCCTACTGCCACGAAGACGAACATAGCCGTGGCATCCTTGCCGACTACCTGGCGGGCAGCAAGGATCGCTGATCGCATATCGCTTATCGCCAGGAGTCAGACAGGTCCAACCACCCGCTCGCAGACGCGCAGCTTGGCGCTGGCGGCGCGGGGGTTGGCGGCGATTTCCGCCTCGGTGGGGCGCACCGGTTTCTTTGTCAGGATACGGACGCGGCCGGTCTGCCTTTCCGCGACAAAGAATTGTTTGACCAGGCGGTCCTCCAGCGAATGGAATGACAGCACGGCCAGACGCCCGCCGGGAGCAAGTAACGACAGCGCCTGGGGCAACGCCTCGGCAACAGCATCGAGCTCGGTATTGACGCTGATCCGCAGGGCTTGAAATATGCGGGCCGCCGATCGCGCCGCGCGCCAGCGCACCGATGCCGGCAGGGCCGCAGTGATGAGATTGAGCAACTGGGTAGTCGTGCGCAAGCTGGCCCGGCGCCGTTCCGCTACCACGGCTCGGGCTATCCGTCCGGAGAACCGTTCTTCTCCCAAGCGGCGGAAAATAGCCTCCAGCTCTGCTGCGCTGTGAGTGTCGAGAATGTCCGCTGCGCTCTCGCTTCCCGCCTCCGCCGGATTGAAACGCATATCGAGCGGCTCCTCACGCTGGAAGCTGAAGCCTCGCCCGCTAAGGTCGAAATGGTAGGAGCTCAACCCGAGATCGAAAATCACGGCCTGGACCGCTGCAAACTGGTGCGCGCCAGCGATCTGCGCCAGCTGGCGGAAATCGCCGGCGCACAGATGCAGGCGTCCGGCCTCCACCGCCGCGTTCAGCACACGCCGCACCCGGTCGAGCAATTCCGCATCCCGATCGATGCCCAGCACCTCTCCCTCTGGCGCGATACGCTCCAGCATGGCCGCCGTGTGTCCGCCGCCATCGATCGTCGCGTCAATGCAGCGCGCTCCCGGACCAAGTTGCAGGTGCTCGAGCAACTCCGCAGTCAGAATGGGGGTGTGTACCGGGGCCGTCATAGCATTATCTTCTGGTTTTCCTGGTGTCCGGTGTCTGGTTAGCCAACGGAAACCAGAAACCCTTTTCAAATCCACGCCAACGAACAGCCGCGTGTTTCGGCGCCTGCGATGCGTCCCCTGAGCTCCAGGCCATCTGCAACCCATCGGCCGACGTCCTCCGTCAGCACGGCCATCGCCGTGCCGGCGTTGGCCAGGTCGAGATGACACAACAGGCCGATTTCTCCGGGAGCGACCTCCTGCAGCGTCCCCGGATCAAGCACGCGGGTCCGCAGCCAGTGCGGGCCAACCTTGGCGCGGTGCGTAGCGCGCCCTTGGCAGCGGTCGCGGATGACGTTGTCGTAGAACTGCGACGACAGCTCCGTCATACCGTATTCATTGACGCAGAAGTATCCCGGAATGGCCAGAGTGTTCCAGCACGCCTGTCTTACCCCCTGGACCGACATCGGGTGCGGCGCGCCTTTGTTACCACCGGTATCCATCAGACGGCTTCCGTGCGGCAGTCGAAAGGCCCAGCCGCGGGCGCGGCAATGATCGAAGCAGCGGATCAACGCCCCGGTGGTGGTCATGATGCACACCGGATGACCGTCGCGTTCACTCTGCCTCAGAGCCTCGGCGAAGCGGTCGAGATCGACCTGCTCTGCGTACACAAATGCGCCGCTGCCAGGAACGCCACCGAACACCTCCAGGGCCCAGGCTACCATCTGCGCCAGCGACGACTCCGGGCGCTCCTCACTGGACGCGACCAGCGACAGTACGCGCATCTCCGCCACGTCAGGGAAGAGACATTCCTTCATTCCCGCAACCGCCGCGGACCGGTACAGGCGCAGGTCGGGCATAGCGTGCCGGCCGCGGTGCTCCGCCCCGCCGGTGGTACCCGTGGTGAGGAACGTCCGCTCCGCCGCGGCGCAACTCAGATCGGCCTGCTTGAAGGCCAGCGTGGGCACCGGCGGAATGTCGCCCCAGTCCCGCACCGTTGCGGGCGTACGACCGCGCTGCTCGCATACCCGCCGGTACGCCGGAATGGCATCGAACTGGTGTTCGAACACCTCCAGCGCCAGCGCCTCAAAAGTCGCGGAGCCCGCATCCACAATGAAGCGCAGAACCTTGTCGTGAACATCATGGCCGGGCGTTCGCATGACCGTGAGGCTAGCATATCGCTTATCGCATATCGCTTATGGTCGGAGTCTGTCACATCAGACCGGGCCGGCCTGTGGGAATCCGGACGACATGTGATACGCGATCTGCGATACGCCTTTCACTCTTGACGCAGCATGGCCCGCCGTTACAGTGGCCTTGGAGAAGAGGAGGAGGCTTATGAGGAATTTCGCAACCCTGGCAGCGGTGATGTTGCTTGCGCTTGGTTTCAGCGCCGGACGCGGCCATGCGAGCGCGGCGGATGAGCAAGCCATCCGTCAACTGTACACGAGCTACGACGAGATCTGGGCGAAGGCCGACGCCAAAGCCATGGCCCAGTTCTGGGCCGAGGACGCTTATCACGTCGAGCCGGACGGCCGAGTGGTCACCGGACGCGCGGCCATGGAGAAGGAGCTGGCCGACCGATTTGCCGGCGACCTCAAGGGCACGCGTTCGAAGCAGTCCCTGGACGGCATCCGTTTCATCACGCCCGACGTCGCGGTGGTCGATGCATCGTACGAGGTCACCGGCGCCAAGGACGCTGAGGGCAAGGCGCTGCCGCCGATGCAGGGGCGCTACGTCGACATCTGGGTGAAGAAGGGTGGCAGGTGGCACATCGCCACTGACCGGCCGGTTGCGGCGCTGCGCCCCGGCAAGTGACCTCCGGAGACTCGGCGCAGCTGCGGCTGCTCTACGAGTCTCGGCTGCGCCTTTACCGCACAAATCGATCTCGACGCCCTGAGCGCGCTGGTGGTGCGCAAGTGCCGCGAGGTCCTCGACGCCGAGGGCGCGGCAATTCTCCTGCTCGATTCGGAGCGCAACGAGCTCTATTTCCCCTATGTGGCCGACGTTGACAGGCAGGCTACGGACCGCGTGCTGCGCCTTCGCTTCCCGGCCGACCGCGGCATCGCCGGGGCGGTGCTGCGCGACGGCCGTCCGCTGCGCATCGACGACGCGGCTCGCGATCCGCGCTTCTATGCCGGCGTCGATCGCGAGAGCGGAGTGAGCACACGCGCGCTCATCTGCGCGCCGCTGACCACGCGGGAGGGGCGGATCGGGGTACTGCAGGTGCTCAATCCGCGCTCCGGCGGAGCCTTCACCGAGGCCCAGCTGTCGTTTCTGGAAGCACTGGCCGGCAGCGTCGCCGTGGCCATGGAGAACGCGCGCATGTACGCACGGCTCAAGGAACAGTACCTCGCGCTGCAACAGGCTATGCAGGAGCACGTGGAGTTGCTCGCGATCCGGCGCGAGCTGGACATCGCCCGCACCATCGGTTGCTCTGACCGGCGCTCCGCCGGCCGAGTGCCTGCGCCGCGTCAACACGCTGCTGTGCCTGGACAACAGCGCCGAGATGTTTGTCACCGTCTTCTACGGAGTCCTGCACACGCAGACCGGCAAGCTCGAGTACAGCAACGGCGGACACAATCCGCCCTATGTGATCCGTCGCACCGGCGCCGCCGAGGTGCTTGCCGGAACCGGCGGCACGGTGCTCGGCATCCTCGATGACATTCGCACTCACGCCAAGACCGCCACGCTGCGGCCGGGCGACATGCTTTTTCTCTACAGCGACGGCGTCACCGAGGCCATGGACGGCGGTGGCAACTTGTTCTCGGACGCGCGCTTGCAGGCGGTCCTGGAAGACGCCGGAAGCAATACGGTAACCGCGGTAGTTCGCAAAGTGCTCGACGCCGTCGGTGCCCACGCCGCCGGGGCAGCGCAGAGTGACGACATTACGGTCGTGGCGATCCGGTATCACGGATAAGAGACATTTCGAAATTAGAATTTCGGAATTCGAAATTGGGAGCATGGCAAAACGATTCGAAATTCGAAATGCCCTACTGCAGTATCTTGTCCAGCAACCGCTGGTGCTCCATCTCCCAGCGCTGCAGATGGACGCGGTAACGCTCGGTGACCAGTGGATCGCGGCGGGAGACGTCGCGCGTCTCCCGCCGGTCATGGCTGCGCTCGAACATCTGCTCGGTCTCAGCATGCGGCGTGTAGATGTAGGTGTAGCGCGCGTCGCGCAGGCCGAAGCGGGAGACGCCGTTCTCGGTGAAGTTGGCGACGGTCCTGCCGCGATCTTCTTTCAGTAACGACATGCCGCTGCCGTCCTCGGAATCGCGCCGTCCTACGATGTCCAGAATGGTCGCCCGCAGATCGACTTCCGATCCCAACTGGGTGATGTGTCGCGGCAAACCTAGCCGCCGCGGGTGCAGGATGAAGCATGGAATGTGCACGTTCTCTTCGTAGATGAAGGTCGCGTGTCCGAAGTTGCCCGGATGCTCCCCGAAGGCTTCGCCGTGATCGCCCAGGACCAGCAGCAGTGTGCGCTCGGCCACGCCCTTTCTTTTCATCCAGTTGTACAGCTCCGCCAGCAATCGCAGATCATAATCTACCAGGCGCTCGTAAGCCGCCTTGTCACCAGTGTCTGTCTCTGGCGCTCCTGCCGCAGCCCGGGCGGCAGCGGGCAGCACGCCTGCGTGACGCAGGGCCGGAAGCTGGTCAGCCGCATACGGGTGGTGCGGGTTGCTGGTCATAGCGAAGACGAAGAAGGGAAGCTTGGGGTTGGCAGCTATGAAGCGCTTTATTTCCTCGATCAGCAGGCGATCGTCCCTCCCCCAGGGAAGCAGCGCATAGCCTTCCTGACCTGGCCAGTTGTTGATGTCCAGAACCCGGTCGAAGCCGCGCGCCGCAAAGCTGTGGATGTTGTCGTAGCTGAGATCACCGGTGATGAAGAACTGGGTCAGATACCCGGCACGCCCGAAAACCTGCGCCATGGAGTCTGCCGCCACCGATGCGCCGGTGCTCGTCCAAAAAGGCCCGAGATAAGGGTAGACGCCGTAGAGGATCGAGAAGATGGCGTGCGCCGAAGTCGGGACCGGCGCATAAACGTTGTCGAACACCACCATCTCATCTCGCAGCCGCAGCAGATCACGTCCGGCAGTGGCCTCAGGATTGTACATCGCCGTGCTTGCGGCTCGCGTGGACTCGAGCACGAAGATCAATACATTCGTCGGGCGTTCCTTGACCGTGTAACGGCGCACAGCGCGTTCAGATGGCATAGGTGAGCTCTCGCCACTGGCCCAGGCCGGGTCCGTGCGGTTTCCGATGACCAGCCAGAGCAGAGGATGCGGCGTCAACAAGGCTTCGGTCAGCAGCGGCTTGGGCGCCAGGCCGGTCGCCGTACTGGTCACGGCCAGGAAGCCCATGAGCAGGACCCCGCCACGGCCGCGCATCTGCGGCAGCCACAAAGCCGGCGGTGCGAGGTAATACCACGCTGCAATCGCCAGGAGCCCTACCGCTACTTCCGGCACCCCAAACACGTTTCCGGCCGTGACAATCTGCCCCGTCCAGCTCACCAACCGCAGCTCCTCCGGACCGAGCGGCGCGAGAAACAACTTGAAGTGCGCGATCTCCAAAACCTCAATCGCCGAGAGTGCCGGGAAAACAATGAACGCGAGCACCCAGATGACCGCTCGCTGCCGTCCTCCCGGCACCCGACGCCGGTACCGCCACACCAAGACCGCCGCCAGCAAAGCAGTAAATAATGCCATTTCTTGCGCGCAGAACAGCAAAGCATGCAGGCAGTTCGTAAACAGACGGCCACTGCCGAGCCACGCCACCCCGTATTCGGTGGTCTGGCACATCTCCACCAGCTTCACGTACACGCTCAGGCCAAAAAAAGCACAGAGCTGTCCGATCAACAGACCGAACGGATCGGCGAGCAGCGCGACGTATCCCCTGCCGTAGGCGCTGCAGGCGCGTAATACGGCGGCGCGTCGTGCGGGAAAGGCGGGAGGTTCCAAGCCGAATATGCGCGGATCGCGGATGGCAGATGACATATGGCGTTTAGCTCCTGCCTTGTCCTTCACGCTCCGCTTTCAGCTTTCCGCCTTCCGCTTCCCGCTTTCAGCCTCTCAGCCGCGGCAGCACCTTGGCGAGTGGCTAGCCGAGGCAAACGCCGGCACCCGCAGATCGTAGCGGATCAATGTGGTCGTCATTGCAGTCTCCCAGGGAACTGGCTGCGACACTTAGTGCGGCCGCGCCGTACAGTCAATCCGGAGGCTGAGCGTCGATAGAGACCGAATGAAGGCGCAAACGGGGCATCTGGGAAAAGCCCTTCGATTTCGGCCGGCGGGTCAAGCTGGTGAGCTCGATCGTCGGCTTCGACACCTTGTGAGCTGCGGAGGCGTCCTGCGGCGCGGACTGCGCTTCAGTTGCCGCCGTAGGTATCGTCAGCCTGGCTGATGAAATGATCGAGGAGGCGTTGTTCTGCAGCCCGGTAGGCAATGGCGCGCACCATCTCCTGGGTCTTGTGCGCCAGCGGAATGGCGGCAAGGTAACCCACCACTTGAGCCGGCGACAAGCGGTCGATGGACTCCTCCATCGACCGCATCACATCACCGGGTATTTCCGGCACCATCATCTGCCCGGCAACATCGAGGATGGCTGAAAAGCGCTCAGCGAAGTTCTGCTTGGCTTCCTGTTGCTCTTCCGCAGTACAGGCGAGCGACAGCTTCGCTGCGGCTCTATCAAACAGCCGATCAAAGGCGCGGAGCACTGCTTCTTTCCCTGTCATCATGTCCTTCTTCAACGGGCGCGAGCGAAGCTAACCACGAGGCCGGGAGCAATCAAGGTTAGCATGAAATTCATTTGCATGCGCAGCGCGATGGCCGGTTGATACGGGTCGAGAGTTTGTTTGGTGTCAGGTTAGCCAAGAATACCAACTATCAACTATCGCCTATCGACTTCCCATTTGACTCCCTGCGGTGTCCTACCTAGAGTACATCACAGCACCGGGATGAGGGCGTTATGGCGCTGAGACGATCTTGGTTGTGGCTGGGAGGTTGCGCAGTGGTGGCCTGGTGTTCGATTGGCGCGGCGCAGACCATCTACAAGTGGACTGACGAGCAGGGCGTCATTCATTTCGCCGACACGCCCCCGACTGAGGGTGAGAGGGTGGAGGAACGGCACCTTACAGTACCGCCACCGGCCAGAGTTTCCTCGCAACCATCATCCGAGACCCGCCCGGAGAACAAGAACGAGCCGGCGGGCCCGGCCCGAGTAATCGTCGCGTCGAGCAAGACACCCCGGCTCGGCCCCTCAGTGCTCCATGTCGGCGGCGAGGTGCGCAACGTCGGCAACACTGACGCCCAGCGCGTCGCCATCACCGTGTCGGCGGTTGACAGCCAGCAAGGCAATCCCTGCTTAAGCGAAGAGATCCTGGTCAAGCCAGGCACACTGCGTCCGGGCGACACCGGCACCTTCGACGCGGATATCGACAGCCCTTGCTTGATCGGGCAGTCACAGGTCGATATTGCGCCGGTATGGGACTGAGTGCTGTCACAGCAGTCAGCCCTCAGCAGTCAGCGGTCAGCGAAGGAATCTGGAGCGCCTGATTGTGAGCTTAGCGGACCTCGAAGCTGAGAGCTGACCGCTGAAAGCTGGATGCTATCGCTACTGTACACGTCGGCAAATCCAGGTTACATCATATTGCAGCACAGCTACGCTGCATGCCAATCGAGTGCCGCAAGGACAACGACGAGCTGGTGTGGGTCCGCAACCCGTTCACCCGCACCATCACGTACTTCACCCACCTGCACAAGAAGCGCAGCGGCTTCTCGCGCCGGGCGCAGACGGAACTGCTGCGCAGCGGCTCTTTCGATGAAGCTGCCGCGGCGGCGCACCTGCGTGTGGAATTGGAGGAGGCGCAGCGCCACTGCCCGTTCTGTCCAGGAAACGAGCACCAGACCCCAGCGGAAGTACTGCGTATCCACTCACGCACCGTCTTCCCCGAACGCCCTGCGGACGACTGGCTCATCCGTTCTGTACCCAATTTGATCCCGCGCATTCCAGAATGCTGCACCGGCGGCCGCAACGAGTCGTACGTGGTCATTGAAGATCCGCGGCACTTCTCCGACAACCCGCAGCGCCACGAAGACCTGCTGTATTCCGCCCTCCTGCCGCAAGCTCAATTCGAGGCGCTGCTCGCTGCCGACGTCGAGGTCGCGAGGCTGGCGTACAGCAATCCAGCCGTCAAGACGGTGCTGATCCGCAAGAATCAAGGACGCGAGTCTGGCGCCTCGCAACCGCATCTGCACAACCAGGTAATCGGCTCGGACGTGCCCTTTCCGGCCGTCACCCTTGAATGCGAGGTCACCTCACAGGAGCCCCAGATCTGGGAAGAACTGGTCTACTTCGCACGTGAACACGGCTTCCTGCTCGACGAACAGGACGGGTGCTGCGCCTACTTCAGTCCCTTTGGCGTCTTTCCTCACAGCTACGAGGTCGTCTGCTTGCGCGACCGGGCACGATGCATCGACGTCCCGGCGCCCAGGTGGCGGGCCTTTGCCGCCCTGCTCTATGGTGTGCTCACTCTGCTCGGTCCCATCCCGCTCGACTACGAAATCCACGAAGGGCCGGGAGTGCCATTACATGCGCACGTCAATGCGCGTCATTTCCCCTATTCGAATATCGGCGGCACCCTCAATTTGCCCTCGACACTGGCCGCCAGCATCCGCCAGGCCCGTTCGCAGCGCGGCGGGTGATCCGCGCATCGCCCAGAAAACAAGATGCGAGTCCAAAGTTTCTCTCATATGATTGACAACAAATGATCTCTCGCATAGAAGGCTAACAAGGTCGGGCGAGACGTCAGAACCGGAGGTCGAGCAGGCTGAACAAGCAACCCGAGGGTGCACCGCCAAGCCCTCAAATCTCGAAGAAGGAGGACAGTCATGGCAGATGTAGCGGCACAGATTAAAGAGTTCTTTAATACCATCGGGACCCGGGTCAATGCGGACGCGGCCAAAGGCATGAACTCGACGATCCAATTCAACCTGACCGGAGACGGGGGCGGCACTTACCACATAGTCATCAAGGACGGTACGGTCACAGCCCAGGAAGGCGCCGCGGCGTCGCCGAACATGAGCATGACGGTCTCGGCGCAGGATTATCTCGACATCCAGAGCGGCAAGCTCAACGGCCAGATGGCCTTCATGAGCGGCAAGATGAAGATCGCGGGCGACATGGGCCTGGCAATGAAGCTGCAGGCCATCCTGAAGCGCGCCTGACCTCTGCCCGGTCAACGCGTCTTGACAAGCGGCGGCGAGGGTCCTTCTCGCCGCCGCTTTTTGTGCAACAGAGTTGGCAACCTACCCTCTGCGTCAGTTCATCGCGGTGCAGTCGAGCCTGGTGGGTCGGGTACGCTCACAAGCCAGACTGTCGGCGACCCCGGAGGCGAGTTGAGCACAGGCGTTGTTGATGGCGCTGCTACGCGTCTCTTGCTCGGTCGGGCCATCTACGGCCGTACACACAGTGTGGCCGCGAAAATCAATACACACCGAACAGCGATAGCCGGCAATATACAGGCTGCGGTAGATGACACCCGCCATGAAGACGAGCAGTGCCGCGGCCAGTATCCAGCCGGAGGCCCGCCAGCGCTTGCTGCCTTGGATCCTGCGGGCCATTATTCCAGCGGCTCGCCTTCGCCTTCTTCGACCGTGATGTCGATCTCGTCCGAGGCTGTGGCGCCGCCGGGGCTGGTAATGGTTACGGAAGCGGTGTAGTCGCCGGCTGCCGCATAGATGTGACTTGGATTGGCTTCGGCTGCCACGGGAGATCCGTCGCCGAAGTTCCACCTGAAGCTCGGTTGGCCCGCATTACACTCGGCCTCGGCGCTGAAGTTGACGCGGAGCGGTGGCGGACCGTAGTCCGGATCGGCGTCTGCCACAACGATGCAGTCGCCGTCATCCTCCTCTGGTTCGGAGACCGTGCCGGGAACCTCCAAGGCAGTGGTCGCCGCCGGGCTCGGCGGCACGCCACTCTGCACCGCGCGGGTCGGCAGTGCAGCGGTGCCAGCTGCCGTTCCGGACTGCGCCGGGACCGTTGGAATCCTGCTGCGCGCCTGTAACGGTGCCGCTGCTGTAGGAGCCGTCACATCCTCGCCCGGCACGCCTTCCTCCTGCGTACGCCCGCAACTGCCGCAGCCGCCGAGGAGTAGACTCAGCACCGCAAGCATTCGCATTGCTTTCATCCTGGCCGGCCTCGGTTTGATCATGTCACCTCTGCGCTGCTCGAGTTTGCCGTCGTACACTATGCAGTCTTACTTCTTCTTGGGCGGCTGCGACTCGGCCCGCCGTACCCGCATCTGCTTGATCGGTCCCGGGTTTCCGTCTGTGTCCAGCACACGCACCGCGAGCATGGTGTTCCCGGGAGGAAAGGCCCAGGCCTTCGCCACTACCATGCAGAACTGCAGCGTCGACTCCTTGCTTTCAAAGTCGAATTCTCCGTTTTTGTCCACTGTACATGCGGAGTCCGGTTGGAGAAAGATCTCGAAGCGGCAGGCAAAATCGTTCAGGACTTCACTGATCTCCTTGTTCTCGGCAAACTTCGGAGGGTTGACGGCGGGAATACCGCCGATGTTTGGACGCATGCGATCACAGACGGCTCGGCTTCCGTCTCCCATGTCGCGGGCGGTCAGGATCTGCAGGTCCGGCTGAGATTTCGGGTCCTCGGCCAGATAAGAGAACACCCGGCGTCCTGGATCGAGTCCGCTCAAGCCAGGTTTGGCTTCCACCACCAGCTGGAAGCCGGAGCCCGCGCTGCTGATGTAAGTGGGGATTCCTTTCTTATCGACCGACTCCGGTTCCACCATGCCGCCATCCGCCCTGGCGGCGCCGAAGAAGGTAACGATCGGGCCAATCGGGCGTCCCTTGGTCGCCTTGACGCCTGTTCCCACCGGGCGCGTAGGGAGCGGGCTTGGGGTGACGTCGGGAGTGGGCGTCGCCGGCGCCACGGTAGGCACCGGGGTTTCGATTGGGGCCTGAACCGTCTGCGGCCCCTTTGCCGGCGTACGGGCTGCGCAGCCCGCCAGCGCCACCATACTCGCCGCCATTCCGATCCACACGAGATGCACAAACCTTTTCCGCATTTGGGCTCCTTTGCGTGCGTTTGTAACGGGCGTCGAAAAACGAGTCAACCCTGCCCTCAGCGCGGTCAACGGGAGCGTGTGACACCGAGACGCGGACAGAGCTCCGCTACCGGGCAGCGGCTACACCAGGGCGAGATCGGCATGCAGATGGTCTGCCCAAAGGCGACGAGCAGATCATTGTACTCCAACCAGTAAGCTGGCGGCAGCTTGCGCCGTAGGGCCATTTCGGTTGCCGCCGGGTCGCGCGTGCTGACGTATCCCCAGCGGTTGGAGATGCGATGCACGTGCGTATCGACGCAGATCCCCGGCTTTCCGAACCCTTTGGTAAGCACGAGATTGGCTGTCTTGCGCCCTACGCCGTTCAAAGTCAGCAAGGCGTCGAGGTCATCCGGCACCTTGCCCGCAAAGCGATCCAGCAGCGCCCGGCAGATTTCCAGAATGCTGGCCGCTTTCGTACGGTAGAAGCCGACCGGGTAAATGGCTCGCTCGATGTTAGCCGCACTGAGTTGCAGCATCTGCTGCGGCGCGGTGGCGAGCTGAAAGAGTCGGCGTGAGGCCGCGCCGGTGGTCTCGTCACGCGTACGCAGGCTAAGTATGCACGAAATGAGCACCTGAAATGGATCTCTACTCTGCATGGCGATCAGCGTCACCACCGGTACGTTCCATCCCGGAGCGGCCGAGCGCAGGCGCGCCACGACCTCGTCGATGTCGAGCCGGCGGCGCCGTTGGACGCGTCGTATTGTCGCAGCATTTTGCGACGCCGTTTGCCGGCGCCGCCCGAGCCCCCGGTCCCCCCCACTCACTGTGATATCCTTTTCGCCGCTAGCCAGCCTCTGCCGGACCGGCTTCGCAACCTGGCTTCCTCTTGTTATGGTACAAGTGTCTATCGGTTGGAAGGGGCTGGGGCTAGGTTCATGGCGATTCCTCCCTGCAATGAACCAGCGCGAGCTCAATTGCAGCCTGGCATCTATGTTCCCGCTCGCGCATGGCTGTCTGCCACCGTAGAAGTCGTTTCAGTGCAGCCGATTCAACGATTTGCTTGGCGCTTTTTTCCCCGATTATACTCGGCGTGCAGGAGCTGGGAAAGATAGAAAAAAATGTGCGGAGCCTGGCGTATGTGGCAGCTGCTGCTCAGCACCAGCGTGCTTTACTTCTTCTGCAACACCGAGGGCGACAACGACCTGTGGGGACACCTGCAGTTCGGGCGCGACCTGCTTGCGGCCGGCACCATTCCCCGGCTCGACAGCTATAGCTACACCGCCGCCGGGCATCCCTGGATGAATCACGAATGGCTGTCGCAAGTCGTCATGGCGGCGCTCTACAACCAGGCGGGAAGCGGCGGGTTGCTCATGGTCAAGTTTGCGCTCGCGACGCTCGCGTTCTTGTTCTTGTTTGCCGACGTGCGCCAACGCACCGACTCGCCACATGTGCGCGGCACCATCGGTTTGCTGGTGATCGCGGTGTTCTCACGCGGCTTGGCACCACGGCCGCAAGTCTTCACCTACTGCTTCGTCACGCTCACCCTGCTGCTGCTCGGCGTTTACAGCCGCGGTCGCACGGCGGTACTCTGGTGCTTCCCCGCCATCTTTCTCCTCTGGGCCAACTTTCATGGCGGTTTTGTTCTGGGTCTCGGTATCCTAGCACTGTTTGCCGCCGCTGATCTGTTGGCGGGTGCCAGGCGCGCGCTCGGCCCCTGGCTCGCTCTCGCGGCCTCCGCAGTTGCCGTGACCATAACCCCATACGGGCTGCAGCTGCTCGGCTACATCGTCAACGAGCTCCAGCGGCCGCACCCCATTACTGAATGGCAGCCCGCGGCTATTGAGACGGCGCAGTTTGCGTTCTTCTTCCTGCTCATCCTGTTCTGCGTAACTATTGTTTTCACACCCGACTGGCGCCGGGACGGCTGGCGGGTCCTGCTCGCCCTGGGCGTGGGTCTGTTGGCATTGCGCCATCAGCGACACACACCGGTGTTTGCCCTCTGCGCCGCGGCGCCGCTGACCTCGCAACTGCACGAAGCGGCGCGACGCCTGGTCCCGCGGTTACCCCATTTCGGCCCAGCCTCCCGCCGCATTCTTGCCGTGGCGTTTGCCGGGCTCGCACTGCTCCAACTTGGCCTCCTCGGCAAGCGCTTTGGCGAATCGGGTCTCAGCATTGTCTACGATCCTTCGGAATATCCGGTGGCGGCGGTGCGTGCGCTAGGCGAGGCCGGCTTCCAGGGCAATCTGGCGGTACCGCTAGATTGGGGTGAGTACGTGCTGTGGTTTCTCGCCCCGCAGGTCAAGGTCTCGCTCGACGGACGGTTCGCGACGCTGTTTCCAGAGGCTGTGGTGGAAGACAATTTCAACTTCTTCGCGGGCGGGCACGGTTGGCAACGCCTGATCGAGGCATATCCCACCCAGGCGGCACTGCTGCCAGCCAGCCGGCCATCGCCGCTGCGCAGCTTGTCGGACTGGCGCCTGGCTTACCGCGACAGCGTCGCAGAGGTGTACGTCCGCTCGAGCGAAGTGGACAACCTGGGACTGGGAGCGTTGCCGCTCGCAGTGCCAGAGGTCGAGTCGCGGGCGGCTGTCTTTCCGTAACAGACCGGTCCGGCGCAACGCCAGGGAACGGGACTGCGAGCCCCTCGAGACGCTGCCCAAGACGGCCTCCACCCTACCCTCCCCGTTCGCGGAGCTGGCGGTCGGAAACGCCCTCAACGGGTGCGCCGCCTGAGCCACACCTTTGCGGCGCCATCGGCCCCGGTGACATCGGGAACTCGCTCGAAGCGCTCGACCAGCCGTGCGCCTTCAGATTCCAGCCAACGCGGCACCACTTCGCGCAGTACACCGCGCCCGCCCGCGCTTCGGTGCCCTTTGCCGTACACGATGTGGACCACCGGCTCATCCTGTGTCTGGGCATCCCGCAGGAAACGTTCCGTCTCCACCAGCGCTTCCCGCACTCCGAGCCCATGCAAATCCAGAGTAGGCGTGATTCCCAGCAAGCCGCGCAGAATCGTGCGCCAGGTTCGCATATCGCTTATCGCTCGGAGGCAAGCTGGGACACGATATGCGATCCGCGATAAGCGATACGCGAACTTACCGCGCCAGCGCCTCTACGTGGTAGCGATCCACATCGGCACGGTTCTCCAACTTCACCGAGAAGCTCGCTGTGCCGCCGGGTGGAATGACCTCACTGGTCACCTCAGAGTCACCAGTGAGGACTATGACGCCATCGCCGTTGAGTGCTTCTACATGCACCACCACCTGGCGGGTCGGCTTGGTTCCACGATTGGCCACTGTCCCAGTAACGGTAACCGTCTTGCCGTCTGGGCTCGGGATTTCGTCGTGGCCCGTGATCGCGAGGCTCACACGCTCCAGTGGTTTGAGCTCTTCTTCGGATAACGGCCGAGCTGCGGGTGGCGGCGGTGGAAGCGGCCGAGGGGCGGGCGCGGCACAGGATGTCAGCCAAGCACTGATGAAGAGCAGCAAGAGTGGTAGCGCGCGATAGGTCTCGACGTTCATGGCCCGAAAGCTGACACATCTCACCGCGCGCGGCTAGTCCCGATGTGGGAAGCACCGCGTCTGAGGGGGAACCCGCTTGCACATCGGTAGCCACGCGATCTACGCGAGCCGGGAAACGGGGCATTTGGCGCGCGGCGAGACGCACAGCACGCTCCTCTTGCTTCGTTGCCGCGAATGCGGCGTACTGGAATCAAGAGTTGCGTCCAAGGAGGCTTCGATGGCCAAGGCCAGTGCGTCGCTAGAGAGTTTTCGCGCACGGGTCGACGAGGTAGTCCATCGCCACCCGATTGTAGCCGCGAATGCGTACACCAAGTGGTTTGCGACTGGGGCCGCTAATCGCAACGAAGTCCGTCACCTGACAACACAGTTCTCCGTATTCAGCCACCTCTTCATCGAGGCTCAGCTCCGCAAGGTGATCAATGCCGCCACCATCGAGAGTTATCGGGCGGGAAAGCAGATCCTGATGAACGAGCTGGGGGTAGTCTTCCGGCCTGAGCACGAAGCCCAGGCGCAGCGCGGTGTCGATCCTCAGCTGGTCGCCACCGAGGGCACCGTCGAAGGTGGGACCTTCCGGTTCGGCGCGGCCCATTTCGAGTGGCTTGTATACTTTGCCCGGCCGCTCGGGCTCGAGTTCGTCGAGCTGGGCAAGCGGCGTCACGGCACCCCGTCCACGCTCCACTTCTGTGATGAGCTGATGCGTCTCTACGGCTCCGACGATCCTTCCGGCAGCGCTGGAGCCTCCTATGCGGTCGAGCACTGGGCCGCGGCCGGTTTCTGGAAGGAGCTAATTGCCGGCCTCGAACGCTTCAAGGCCCGCGAATGCCCCGAGCTTCCGCTGGCGTTCTGGACGTGGCACGACAAGGTCGAGGATCAGCACGCCACCCACACCAGCGACGAGCTGGCCGAGGACTTCAGCGAGCCCTGGTTTGACGAGAAGAAGTACATCCTCGGCGCAACGGAGATGCTCGCAGGGGTTAAGGCCTTCTGGGACGGTCTCTGGGATGACCACCTCGGCGGCCAGAAGAAGGCGGCTTGATTGCCGGAGCCCCGGCGGGCGGCCTTCGAGACGCCACCAGAAAAGGGCGGCTCCTCAGGCCGTCTTTTCAGGGGCCGTCTCGAAGCGCGCCAGCTCGGATGAGACCTCAGGTACAAAGATCCGTCAGGTCTTCAGCGCGTCCGGCTGACGGTCGGGCGCGGCCTCCCGAAATGCTGCCAGCGCGAGACAGTTTGCGTCGATGGCCTCGATCCTCGAAAGGGCCGTCAGATCACAGCCAAAACGCCGGGCATTGAAGATCTGCGGCACCAGGCAGATATCCGCGATCGTCGGCAGATCCCCAAGGCAGAAGCGGCCCGTTTTCCCCTGAGCGACCAGGTGCTGTTCAAAGGCGTTCAGACCTTCCTCGATCCAGTGCCGTATCCAGGCCGAGCATGCCACCTGGTCCTGGTGAAGTGTGTCTTTGAGGTAAGTGAGCACCCGTAGATTGTTCAAAGGGTGAATGTCGCAGGCAACGATGTTGGCAAGGGCGCGGACAAACGCTCGTTCGCGAAGATCTCTGGGCAGCAAAGGCGGCTGGGGATGAATCTCTTCGAGATACTCGATGATGGCCAGCGACTGTACAAATAGGAGACCGTCCTCGATCAATGCCGGCACCAATCCTTGCGGATTCAGCTTGCGGTATTCAGGAAGGCGTTGGCTGCCGTTCAACAAATTCACGAACCGCATCTCGTAGGGAATGTTCTTGAGGTTCAGAGCGATCCGCACTCGGTAGGCTGCCGAGCTCCTGAAATATGTATAAAGCTCTAGGGCTGCCAAATTCGCACCCTCTGTTCGATGGCGCCAAAGATGGAATGCCCCACCTGATCCAACATCTCGATCCGTACGGTATCGCCCGCCTGCATATAAGAGGTGCGGGCGTTACCAGATTCAACCTGCTCGACGACGCGCTTTTCCACGATACACGAGTAGCCCAGCGACGCATCCCTGTTACTGACTGTGCCCGAGCCGATGATGGTGCCGGCGGGCAATGGCCGCGTCTTAGCCGCATGGGCTATGAGCGTGGGAAAATCAAACTGCATGTCGACTCCGGCCTCGGGCCGGCCGAACAGGACTCCATTCCAGTGCGTGACTAGCGGGAGATTGACCTTGGTCCCATCCCAGCTGTATCCCAGTTCGTCGGGAGTGACGGCCACTGGAGAGAAGGCGGGCCCAGGTTTGCCCTGCAGGAAGCCAAACCCTTTGGCGAGCTCCGCTGGAATGAGATGGCGCAGCGAAACATCGTTGACCAGCATCAGTAACTTGATGTGGCCGCGAGCCTGGGCGGCAGTGACCCCCACCGGCACATCGTCCGTGATGACGGCAATTTCCGCCTCGAAATCCAGCCCCCAGCTCTCATCCCTGAGAAGAATCGAGTCCCGTGGGTCGAGGATGGCCGCCGCACCGCCCTGATACATCAAGGGCTCTTGCAGGTAATCCGAGAGCATCGCTGCACCCCGCGCCTTTCGTACGCGCTCAACGTGGGAGAGGTACGCGCTGCCATCGAGCCACTGGTAGGCCCGTGGCAGGGGCGAGGCCAGCGCCAACGGATCCAAAGGGATGGCATCGGTGTCGTTCCGATTCAGAACGCGATACAGGCGCTCCAGTTCAGGTGCAGTCTTGGGCCACTGCTCCAGCGCCGACTGTAAGGTTTTGGAACCGACCCGCTCGGCCGACACAGCTCTGCTCAGATCGCGGCTCACTACCACCAAGGCGCCGTCGCGCCTGCCCGATCGGACCGTGGCTAGTTTCATGCGCGCGCGCCGTCAGCTCGATTTCCAGGAATCCACATAGCCTTTCCATTCGACATCTGCGGGAAGCTCGGCCACGTCCACGGCGTCGCGCGCATCGATCATCACCGCTACTTCGTCGGTCTCCGTGCGAGAGCTCGACTTGGCCGCCTCATAAGCCTTGGGATGGGGACCGTGGGTGAGTCCGCCTGGATGTAAAGTCACCATTCCGGGATGAATGTTGTCGCGGGAGAAGAACTGGCCGCGGTGGTAGAAGATCACCTCGTCGTAATCATCGTTGTTATGGTAGAAGGGCACGCGCAGTGCTCCCGGATCACTCTCGAGTGGTCTTGGGCAGAAGGTGCAGACGACGAAGCGTTCGGTAGCGAAAGTCGTATGCGCCGAGGGCGGCACGTGGCAACGATGGCTCATCAAAGGCCGGATGTCGCGCCAGTTGATCCGCACCGGCATCAGGCTTCCGTGCCAGCCTACCGCGTCCAGGGGATTGAAGGGGTAAGTAACGGTGCTCAGTGCTCCTCGGCGTTTAACCATCACGCGCCACATCTCTTCCGACTGCTGCGAGGTAAAGGCGCCATCTATTTTCGGCGCCTCCAGGACAGCCGGGTCGAACACCGCATGGGCGCCGGCAATGCCTTTCTCGGGAAACCGATAGGCTTCGTTGGTTGCCTCGATCATCAGTATGGTCGCCTGCGTATCGATCGCGATGCGCCAGAGCGTACCGCGCGGCAGCATGAGATAGTCTCCTTCCGAAAAAACGAGGTGGCCGTAGTCGCAGTAAAGATCCCCTGCCCCTTGGTGCACGAACAACAGGTCGTCGCCATCGCCGTTGCGCACCAGATGATCCATCGACGCACCCGTACGCCACAGCCGGACTTTCAGCTGTGCATTGCCGAGCAGGAACGTAGCGTCCCAAGGGCAGGCGCTGACCTTGGTAATCTTCGTGGTATCAAAGGCGCGCGGTCTCAATGGGCCCTCCACTCGAACCCAGCTGGTCGGCGGATGGCGGTGGTGCATCTGGGTAGAAGGCCCGTAGAACCCTTCCCGCCCCAGTTCCCGTTCGAACGTGCCTGGCGGCAAGTCCGCATGCGCCTGGCGTGACGCCGTACCCTCTATCCTGGGCAATGAGATCCAGTGCAGCATATCAAATCACTCCGCGTTTCATCTGATCACGCTCGATGGCCTCGAACAGCGCCTGAAAATTGCCCTCACCAAAGCCTTCGTTCCCCTTGCGCTGGATGATTTCGAAGAAGATCGGGCCGATCACCGTCTCGGTGAAGATCTGGAGCAGTAGTCCCGTTCCCACTCCTCGACGACCGGGAAGGCGCGATGGGGAGACCCCGTCGATGAGAATGCCATGCGTGCGCAGCCGCTCGAGGTCTTCACCGTGCTCCGGAATCCGGGCGTCGACCATGTCATAGTAGCTGTCCGGCACATCCATGAAGCGGATGCCGTTTTTCCGGAGCTGAGCGACGGTCGCATAGATGTCATCGGTGGCGAGCGCTACGTGCTGAATTCCCTCACCGTGATAGAGCTTGAGGTACTCCTGGATCTGCGACCTGGGATCCGCCGGCTCATTGATCGGGATGCGGATCTTGCCGCAAGGGCTCACCATCGCCCGTGATTTCAGCCCCGTGGCCCGGCCGTGGATGTCGAAATAGCGGATCTCTCGAAAATTGAAGATGCGTTCGTAGAAATGGGCCCATTCGTCCATGTGACCCTTGCGGACATTATGGGTCAGATGGTCGATGTAGGTGATCTCGACCCCGAAAGGATCTGGCCGCGCGCCCTCCAGGGGTACGAAATCCACGTCATAGATCGACCGGTCGCCGTAGCGATCGACCAGATAGATGAGGCTCCGGCCGACGCCGCGGATGCCGGGGATGTTGAGCTCCATCGGCCCGACCTCGCCCTGGACCGGCTTGGCCCGTAGGTTGATCGCTCGCTCGTAGGTCTTGGCCGCATCTTTCACGCGGATCGCAAAAGCGCATATGGAAGAACCGTGCGCCTTGGCGAAGCGTTGCGCATAGCTCTCGGGTTCGTGATTGATGATGAAATTGACCTGGCCCTGCCGGTACAGCACGACGTCCTTGGAACGGTGGCGTGCGATCGCGGCAAAACCCATGGCTTCGAAGAGGCTTGCCAACGCCCGGGTGTCTTGCGCCGTGTACTCGACGAATTCGAAGCCATCGGTTCCCGCCGGATTGGCATTTGCATCCATGGTGCCGAACTCCTTGCACGACTCCTCAGATGACCCGGGAACGAAGATCTCCTCTCTAAATCCCTGGGGATGGCGATCAGGCACAGCGCCGCAATGCCATCAAACTGAAGCTTTATCTTTACGCTACGGCACATTCACCTTGAGGACAATCGGGGTAAGTGAAGCCGTACTGTCCTAACCCGGCAAAGCCGGAACCAAACAGGTAGTGTTCACGTAGCCGCGAGGGGTAGCACCGGCAGCGGACCGCCTCAAGGGCCGCTGCGCTCGGCTCCCGTTGGTCGCCGCCCTTGACCCGGCCCGCCGCCGGTGCTGTGCAGCAGTTAAGGGCTGACGGCTCAGCCCGCTCGGCCACCGAGCCGGGCTGCACCGAAGACCAAGCGGGAGGGGGCGATGACGTCGTTGCTGGAGCGCTACGCGAGCAAGATCAAGGGCATGCTGTCGTGTTTCGACCGGGTGATCATCCACGGCACGTTGCCCGACTTGTGTCACGCGGCCGGCATGACTGCCTACCTCAAAAGCCGCGGCGTACGCATCTTCGATTACCCCCGGTGGGCCGAGCAATGGCGCGATCAGCTGCGCACTCATGTCGAGACCCTGGCCACCACCGAGGGGCTGACGATCGAGTTTATCAAGAAGGTGAAGGCCTTCCGCAAAGAGGATCGCGTTCAGCAGATACTGGCCACGCGCGGCACCCACCCGGGCCTGGTGCACATCTTCTCGGCCATGGAGCCGTGCCCGTCGTACAAGCCGTGGCACGACAAACAAACCCACCAGACCTTTCTCAAACCGGATAGTGGCAAGTGTCTGCACTACTACTTCTACTTCTACTTCATCGATCCCGCCCTGGGCCTGTGTTACCTGCGCCTGCCCACGTGGTGTCCGTTCCGCCTCCAGGTCTACTTCAACGGCCACAACTGGCTGGCCGCCCGACTGCGCGCCCGCGCACCTCGCCGCACCAAGCACTTGAATCGAAAGGCAGTGTCGAGCAAACTTTTTGAGACACCTCCTTTTTGAGACACCCATCTCAAGCTGCACATCAGAAGCTTCTTCCGAGAAAGCCTCTTCCGAGACCCCCATTCTATACCTGCATGCGATCAGCGCAAAGGGCAGCACTGCTCCACGGGCCCCGCGGTACAGCGACAGATCAACCAGTCAACCCAGCGGCTTGAGGGGCTCAGGTCGGTAGTGTTCCTGGCTGAGTGTGGTCAGGCCGTACAAATGCGCCGCATTCGCGCCAGCGTCCGCACCTGCGGGCGTGAGGAAGTTCTGTGTGCCTTCGCCAGGGTTATAATCTTTCTTAGCAGCGTGCGGATAGTACTAAGCAGGCAGTTGTGCGCACCATTTTTTCAGCGACGCAGGCAATTGGTGTGAGCGACAAACGGCCCGATGCAGGGCTGCATCGCTTGCGAAATGAGCGAGATCAGAACGCGTCTGGTGAGTCGGAATGGACGGGCACCTCGCCCACACTATCAAGAATGACGTAGCTCCCCTTGGCGATTCGCCTCACTTCGCGCCCGTCTGACGTCTTGAATGCATGCGAACTATCGGTGCTGGCGGTCGTGTTGATGTTGCTCCCGACATCCCTTCGCTCGAGGTAGTGGTGGATGGTGTATCGGCGCGCCTTCCCATCCCAGGCCGTGAACGTGCCAACATGTCGCTTCATGGTTGCCTTATCCAGACAGCATATCGCCCCGCGGGCGCAAGACAAGCACCACGTGCCACCGTGATGCCATGCCCACTCGACGAGACTTTCGAGATGAAACTTTCCGAGAGAAACTTTCCGAGATACCCATCATATCTGCATGCGATCGCGTGGAAGGAACTTTGAGACACGTATATTATATTATGCGTGGGATCAGCGCGAAGGGCAGCACTGCTCGACGGGTTCCCGCGGTACAGCGACAGATCAACCAGCCAACCCGGCGGCTTGAGGGGCTCAGGCCGATCGTGTTGGCTGGCGAGTGTGGGCCGGTGCGTGCAAATTGCGCCGCATCGCGCCAGCGCCCGCACCTGCGGTGTGAACCCGGCTGGCGGCGCAGGCGCTTCAGGCGGCGGGCCGAAACGCCTGCTTTGCCCAGCTGCTGCCCTTGGCCTTGTCCCGGTCGGTGCGTGCGCAGTAGATGGCGCTCCGCTGTACTTGTCCCACCATCGAAAAGAAATGGCGACGGTAGTTCTTCACCGTCTCCACCCAGTGCTCGCTGCGGATGCCCACGAGCGCCAGCACTCGAAGGCTCTCATCCAGCATGGCCCCTCCCAGAACCGTCCCGTACAGCCATCCTCCTTGTTGGCCCGCCGGGCGATGGCTTCGTTCAGGCAGCGCATGAACCAGCTCAGATCGCTCAGGCGTGCCCGCCACAGGGCCACCCGCTGCGCCTTTGTGGTCTCTAAAACCCCTTGCCAGAGCTCCGCGGCACGGGGAAACAAAGCCCCATACCGCTCGACCACCTCCGCCGCGCTCCACTGCCGCGCGCGCGCAGAGTCGATGCGCACGACGAGGTGAAAATGATTAGAGAGCACCGCGTAGGCATTGATGTCGATCGCAAAAGCCCTAGACAGCTCGGCCAGCTTTTCGAGCACCCAGCCCTTGCGGTGGTCGAAGCGCTTAGCGGTGGCACGGTCATAGCCACACAGAAACGCGCGGCGCACGCAGCGGCTGATCACGTGGTAATAGGGCGTGGCCTCGATGTCGATCTGTGTGTAGCGGGGCTGCGGCACGGACACACAGTACATCGTTGACTATATATCGTAAATAAGTGTTGATCGCACCTTGGCTTTCTTAGGGGTTATTGGAACCCCATCTTGGACCCACCCCTTCCGAAACCCCTCGAACCTTCCCACCAGAAGCCATAACTCCGCTCTAAGCCCCCGGCCCGCGGCGAACCCCTTGCACGGCAAGGGTTTGCGCGATCACTCCCTCCGCCGGACGGGCGAATAACTCCGCCCTAAGTAATCTGGTCAGCAAATCATGATACAGGGTGACGAAGAGCCTGTCGGAGAAGGCTTTCCGGACGTGCGGCCGGCATTCTTCGGCGGCGTGGCCACTTCTTAGAGCGGAGTTATGGAGAAGTTGGGTGTCTTGACACCTCCGCGCTTGAGTTGTATGAGCCCTGGAAGCTGCGCGTGACGTTTTTCGGCGACAACTTGAACGACGCCACAAGACACCTCTTTCGGTTCCCGAACGATTTCGGCACCGTCGGCAAACTCGCCGCCCCGAGAACCTTCAGCGGCAGGATCAACTGGGAGTTTTGATTACGTTCGAGCATCACAGGAGGACGGCAACGATGACGACCCAATCAACGACCGATCTGCCCATCCCTCTCGCGGGAGAAGCCGATCACATCCAAGACATGCCACAAGACCGTGATTATTACGAAGACAACGGCTTCATGTTGCTCGCTGAGTCCGGAGACGACGACATCTGTCTCTGGACGTCCGCGTTCATCTTTCGCAGCCCCGAGGGTGGACAGTGGCTCGTCCGCGATGGCCGGATGCAATGCACTTTTTTGATCGTCTCACCCAAGGAGCGCAGAGGCAAGGGGCTGTACGACAACGACTTCGTCCGCGAAGGATATCACTACTCGGATTACGAAAGCGCGAATGCTCTTGGGGTGATCCAGAAGCCGGATCGGGTCATCTGGGACATCGGCCAGCGGCAGTACATCTGCGCTCCTCCCGTCTGGCAGGTCAAGGGCAGCCATGCCGGAGTCGATCTCGACCTCCGCATGGAGCAGAGCGCTCCAGCGATCTGGCAGTGGGGACCCTGGGAAAGCTGCCGCGAGCGGGGTGAGGGCGGCTTCGAGGTGTTCGTCAAGGGATCGGGCACGATCAAAGTCGACGGCGCGACATATCGGATCGAGAAGGCTCACGGCCTCCACGAGCACGCCCTGCTGGGACAGTCCTGGCCGTTGACGACCACCATGCGAGAGCATCCGTTCTACTGGACCTCGATCCACACCGACGATCTCAGGGTCTTCCATTTCCAGGTGCCGTCCAAGGGCATCGATGCGGGTCTGGTCCGGGTCGACAACAGAACCTTGAACTACATGCCGGGGAGTAGCGCTACGGTCAGCTTCGTAGCCCTGGAGCACTGGCAGGATCCACGGTCGGGCCTCAACATCCCGAGCAAATGGCACTTGACGATGTCATCGCCGGAAGGGCTCCTTGATGCGGGCATCACTGGCCACGGCCGTGGTTACTATCATTACAATGAGAGAATCGGGCTCATCGTCAGCGTGTGGATCCTGGGAGTGGCAAACGGAGCATTCGATTTTCCGGACGGGCGGAGAATTCCGGTGAAAGACGGCCTGGCTTGCGTCAACTGGGGGCGCACCATCCTGGTCGCGAAGGAGTCTCTCAGAGGGCCGATTCTCTGAGGGGCGGCTCCTTCTCGGAGCGGTGCTCTTTTCACAACGCCCGCAGAGATAATACCTTTTAAGCCTTTGTTCGGCTGATCATACCCGTCACCGACGGGTTTCCCCACGCGGCGCACTGACAGACAAAAGTTAGTGCGTCCAGAGTCAAGCAAGACGTCGGAAATGCCTGTAGGATCGCCGATAATGTTCAGCCGCGAAGAAACGTTGATGCCCGCGTAACGGCTTGAGCCGGAGGCGAGGGACGTCTCGAGGGAAGGAGTCTCGATGATGGATGCCAGCACCACGCCGGACACGCTGCCCAGCCTGCGGGAGGTGAGCGAGCTGAACGCATCCCAGTTCGGGAAGAAGAACGCTCCCGGCTCCTGGCAGGCTCCCGCGATCAAGGCGTGAAAGGAGAGCGGCAAGAAGGTCATCGCTTTCCAGTGCGCCTACGTTCCCGAGGAGATCGTTCACGCCGCCGGGATGATGTCCGTACGGCTCCACGGCGCCGAGACCGCGGATCTCGACCTCGAGGAAGCCAACGCGTGGATGTACATCAACACCTGCTCCTTCATCCGCAGCTGCGCCCAGCTCGTGATCGGCAAGCATTTGGACTTCCTCGACGGCTTCGTCGCCGGCTCGACCTGCGATCCGGCGCGCCGGCTGTGGGACCTCTGGAACCACTACAGCTTCACTCCTTTCGTCCACATCATGAGCGTGCCGCGGAAGAACGACGAGCGGGCGCACGAGCGCTTCCGTCTAGAGGTCGCCGCGTTCAAAGAGGCGCTGGAAACTTTCTTCAGCGTCCGCATTTGCGACGAGGCGCTCCTCGATTCCATCCGTCTCTATAACCGAACGCGCGAGCTCTTCCGCAAGCTCCACGAGCTGAAGAAGCGGGAGGCTCCTCCCTTGACCTGATCGTTACCCACAAGTCCGTTCTGGACACAGGCGCTACGGTGGTGCGTGAGTTTCTTTGAAGATTTCATATGCAAGCACGATGATGTCGAACGTTGCGATGCC
>Ga0214473_10001224_pt1 | contig 34590 bp, 32 predicted proteins | sample RVTome_7_FD_203509 | JGI IMG/M metagenome (GOLD analysis project Ga0214473, IMG submission 203509) | Soil microbial communities from uranium-contaminated site in the Upper Colorado River Basin, Wyoming, United States - RVT98D197 | ecosystem: Environmental > Terrestrial > Soil > Contaminated >... | reverse complement strand
GAGAATTAAGGAGCGCAGACCGATACAATATCTTCTTCCCGAAGGGGTTGCGAACTATATCCGCAAAAGCGGTTTCTATCGAGCTTGAATCATATAAGAGATGAGGTCTGTGGGTAAAAGGGCGATAGAAAAAGAACCTGTTTCCAGAAGAAAGCCAAAAAGGCTACTTGGCCCTCGGGCAATAGAGAGACGCAGGCGCAAAACTCAATTTTGGAAGAGAGCCGCCGCGGTTGCGGTCTTTTTAGCGCTCTTGTTCAGTCTCACGCTTGTCTTTAAGAGCTGCAATCTAACTTCACTGTTTAAGAAAAAAACTTCTGTTGCGAAAAAACCTCCCAAGGCGCCAAGGATCGACACTCTGCTTTTTATCGGAGCCAAGGAGGAAAACGGCAAAGAGAAGGCTCTGGGATTGGCTCTCATCATACTGAGGGAAGGCGATGAAAAAGTGGCGGGTTGGTCAATTCCCGAAAACACTTTCGTCGTCGTCCCGGGCTATGGTTTTGAGAAAGTAAGCATGGCCCTGGGGTCCGGCGTTTCAACGGTCACTTCAACGATCAGGAATTTCCTAGGAATTGAGATCGAGGGATTTGTGAAATTAAGTTACGAAGATTATGAAAAAAGTGTTTTGGAGATGCGTCTGCAAAGGGCACTGGAAGAAGCCGAAAGAACCAATTTAAACAGAGAGGAATACGCAAGGTTTTCAAGGCAATTTGAAAAAATAAAGCCGGCGGATGTCAATCTTGTTCCGCTTCCGGCAAAGCCGATTATCAACGATAAAGAGACTTTTCTCAAGCCCGAAGAAGAGGAAATAGACCGGCTTTTTGCATTGATATGGGGCATTTCAAAAGAGGAAAGGAAGGCGGACCTCAGGGTTATTGTTCTAAACGGTTCAGGAGTCCCGGGTGCGGCGGGAGATGCAGCGGAGAAATTGATCAATAATAATTGCAGGATTGTTCAAACGGAAAACGCCGATAATTTTGATTATGAGAAGACGCAGATTATAATATATAAAGGAGCCAAGAAATGGGCTGCCAAAATAAGAAAAGTTATGGGGGTTGGCGAGATCTTCAGAAAGAACATTCCTCAGGATTTGGCCGACATAACAGTGATTGTCGGCAAGGACTACCAGGCTAAGAAGGAGTACGAATAGGAGGTATGAATTCTGACTTCAAATGAAATAGCGCGTTTAGCTGCTAGGATTGCTTCGGATAAGAAAGCTCATGATATCCTGGTTTTAGATATTAGCAAGTTGTTGGTTATCACTGACTGTTTCGTGATTTGTAGCGGCAATACGGGTCGACAGGTCAAGACGATCTCGGATGTCATTCAAGAAGAGTTTAAGAAACGTGGAATTCTTCCGCTGGGCAAAGAAGGTGAAACTGAAGCAAGGTGGATATTGCTTGATTACGGTGAAGTAGTCATTCACATTCTAACAGCTGAAGAAAGAGAGTACTATCAGTTGGAGCGGTTATGGAAAGACGCTCCGATAGTAGATTGGGATGAAGAGAAGTCTGAGGTCCCCCTCGACTATGCTCCCTTCGACAGGGCTCAGGACAGGCGGGGCAAGCGAAGCCCAAAGTCCGATGTCAGGTAGTAAGCGCGCGGGCGTCCGGTCAATGTGTCCGGGGGCTGTCTGAGTCTTTGACGTTGGACCTCAGACGTCGGACATACAGGTTATGGTAGGACAGCCGTCCCGGCTGTCCGAAGTGGTTAAATCTACCGACCCCGATGTCCATCGGGGTCCTACTTCCGAAACAAACGTTGGCTAACAGTCCGAAGGTGATTTGGACCTCAGACCTCAGACCTTGGAGACTGTTGACAAAGTCCAAAAATGCGCTGTTTCGTCATCGCGAGGAGGCCTCAGGCCGACGCGGCGATCTCATTACCAGCAGAGATTGCTTCGCTTCGCTCGCAATGACGTTCATAAGATAGTTTGTTAACAGTCCCCTTGGACATCGGACATCGGACATGTCTTCTGAGTTTGACTTTACCAGTTTAAGTAAATATAATCTTCTAATAAATCTAAACAGTGGCGATGAAGAGGAGTAGTAGGAGATTGCTCCACCATAAAGAGCCCCGGCTTTTGCTGAAAACCGGGCTGGACAATCCCGAACTCGCCTTGAGAGCCTGTGGGTAAACCTTGTCTGCGAGACAAAAATAGCCCGCACGGGCGTGCCCGTTATAGCACATCAAGCGAGTAGATTTGTGGCCGCTGAAGCCGGAGTTCCTGGAACCGCGGAATTTTCACTTCGAATTCTGCAGATGGTTTTGAGGTTTTCAATTTTGCATTTGCAACGTGGGGGTGTAGCTCAGATGGGAGAGCGCTTGCTCGGCATGCAAGAGGTCGTCGGTTCGAATCCGATCATCTCCACCCCGTTTCTTTTAACCCAGGTGTTGGCACGGCAAGACGATTGTGAGGTTCGACCTGAAGGATTCGAACCGCAAGGGGTTCTTCAAGGGGAAAGGATTTCCCCTTGATCAAGCTTAAGGAAAGGGAGATGTCAGAGGGGAAACTCTGGGTTTCCCTTCTGAAGAGCGAGCGGTTGCGAGCGAGGTTTGACATCCGATCATCTCCACCCCGAAACCCTGGGACTGAAGTTTCTAGACTGAAGACTGAAGTCAAAACTTGATCTGGTCGGAAGCCTTTGTCTTGGCTTTTTCTTCAGTCTTCAATCTTCCGTCTTCAGTCTGGTCACGGCAATCTACTAACTAGGGTGGTACCGCGGAAAATGGTAGCTACAAACCTTTCGTCCCTTTGAAAAAATGACGAAAGGTTTCTCTTTTTATTTGGGGAATAATATCCAGGATTACGAAGACTTGCTTTTCTTGCACGGAGGAGAATATGACGGATACAACGAGGCAATACGACTTCAAAACGATCGAAAAGAAATGGCAAAAGCGCTGGGGAGAAGAGAACATCTACCAGGTCTTCGAAGACCCGCAAAAGAAGAAAAAATATGTCTTGGAGATGTTTCCCTATCCGTCCGGCGAGCTTCATATGGGTCATGTACGAAACTATGCCATCGGAGATGTCATCGCGCGCTACAATCATATGCAAGGTTTCAATATCTTGCATCCCATGGGCTATGATGCTTTTGGCCTCCCGGCGGAGAATGCAGCAATCAAACACGGGATACATCCGAAAAGCTGGACCGACAACAACATTTCGGCCATGCGGAAGCAGTTAAAGGTCTTGGGTATCAGCTATGACTGGAGCCGCGAGATATCCACTTGTGAGCCGGGTTATTACCGATGGGGTCAGTGGCTGTTCTTGAAATTCATGGAGCGCGGCTTGATCTACCGGAAGACGGCACGCGTGAACTGGTGTCCTTCGTGTCAGACTGTCCTGGCCAATGAACAGGTAAAAGGCGGACTTTGCTGGCGCTGTAGCTCCGCCGTCGAGAGAAAAGAGCTTGCGCAATGGTTTTTTAAGATCACAGATTATGCCGAGGAGCTGTTGAGTGACCTGAATTTGCTTGACGGCTGGCCGGAGAGAGTCAAGGTTATGCAGGAGAATTGGATTGGCCGCAGCGAGGGGACGATGGTCGATTTTGAGCTTGAAGACGGCGAAAACATACCTGTCTTTACAACTCGTCCCGACACCCTTTTTGGCTGCACGTTTTTCCTTCTGGCTCCCGAGCATCCGCTTGTCGACAGACTTGTGTCCGGCACTGAGTACGAGAAGCCTGTCAGAGATTTTCAGAGGAGAGTAGCTGCGGAAACCGAGATTGACAGGACATCGGCGGAGATAGAAAAAAACGGAGTTTTTACCGGAAAATACGTCATAAATCCGGTAAACGGAGAAGAAATTCCCATATACCTGGCCGACTACATCTTAATGGAATATGGAACCGGTGCCGTGATGGCGGTTCCTGCTCATGACGAACGGGACTTTGCCTTTGCGCGAAAATATGACATTCCTGTAAGAGTTGTCATTCAGCCGGACGGCCAAAATCTCGATGGTGCGACCATGAGCGAGGCCCATGTCGGCGAAGGAATCATGGCAAATTCCGGGCAATTCTCCGGGATGCCGAGCAAAGACGGCTTTAAGGCCGTGACCAAAGTTCTCAAGGAACGGGGGAAGGGAGACCTTTCGGTCAACTACCGGCTCCGGGATTGGCTGGTTTCAAGACAAAGATACTGGGGCAATCCTATTCCGGTTATTTACTGTGACACCTGTGGAATAGTGCCGGTGCCGGAAGAAGACCTGCCGGTTGTTCTGCCCGAGAACGTTGATTTCAAAGCCAAGGCGATTTCTCCTCTTGCGTCTATTCCCGAATTCGTTAACACGACGTGTCCCAAATGCTCAGGAGCCGCGCGAAGAGAGACCGATACCATGGATACTTTCACATGTTCCAGCTGGTATTTTTTCCGGTATACGAGCCCGCATGAGGACAAAGCTCCCTTTGACAAGGCTGCGGCGGATTATTGGATGCCGGTCGACCAATACATCGGCGGCATAGAACATGCCATAATGCACCTTTTGTACGCCCGTTTCTTTACCAAGGTCATTCAGGATATGGGGCTTTGCCGGGCAAGAGAACCTTTCTCGAACTTGCTGACCCAGGGGATGGTCATAAAAGATGGAGCCAAGATGTCAAAGTCCAAGGGAAACGTAGTTGAGCCCGGGTACATAATCTCCAAATACGGAGCTGACACGGCAAGGCTTTTTATCCTTTTTGCATCTCCGCCGGAAAAAGAATTGGAATGGAGCGATCAGGGTGTCGAAGGCTGCTATCGTTTCTTGAATCGAGTTTGGCGGGGAATACTTGAAAACAAAACCTGCTTTGAGAATCCCGCCGCCGGCGATGATGAAGAAGACAAAAATCTCCGGCATGTTCTGCACAAGACGATAAAGAAGGTCACCGAGGATATAGAACGCTTCAATTTTAATACGGGCATAAGCGCGATAATGGAGCTGGTGAACGCAAATTATAAATATAACGAGTCTAAATCCAAACCGGAACGCAATGGCGGCCTTCTAAGAGAGGTTTCGGAAAAAATTATCCTACTTTTGTCACCGTTTGCTCCTCACATTGCGGAGGAACTATGGCGAATGGCCGGGAAAGAACGGAGTGTCTATGTGGAGGTCTGGCCGGGTTATGACAGTGGCTTGGCAAAATCGGAAGAGGTCATCCTAATAGTCCAGGTCAACGGAAAAGTGCGTGATAGGATCGGAGTGCCGGCGGATGCGGGCAAGGATGAACTTGAAAGGGTCGCTCTGGCTTCGACAAGAATAAAATCCTTTGTTGAGGGAAGAGAAGTAGTGAAAGTAATTACCGTTCCCGGCAAGCTTGTAAATATTGTCGTTAAGTAGAATTGTTCGAACAACGGCCCAAATCTTCCGGCCTTTGACGTTGGACTCGGACCTGGGACCTCGGACGGTTGACAAAATTTTTGATTGACTTTTTTTTCCGAAGATAGTATGTTTTGAGGGTAAAACTAAAGCATGAAGCAATTTTGTTTTATGTATGAGTATGATTGGAGGTTTTAAGATTGGCTGACGGTACTGTCAAGTGGTTCAATGCAAGAAAAGGCTATGGTTTTATTGAGCAGGAGTCAGGAGGCGACATCTTCGTACATTTTTCGGAAATCCAAGGGGAGGGCTACAAAGCGCTTGATGAAGGTGACAAGGTGACATTCGACATTGTTGAGGGAGATAACGGAAAGCTGCAAGCAAAGAATGTCAGAAAAGCGGGATAAATAGAGATTGCTGATAAAGCCCTCTGTGCAAACGGAGGGCTTTTTTGATGGGAGAGATTATTCACCGAGGAGAAGCCAGAAATAAACGCGAAATTCGTTATCCTGCGGCTTCTTGTCTCCCGCCTGTTCAACTTTGATCAAATACGCCAAATGGTGAGACTGGGCGAAGTTATCAAGGCCGCTAAATTTGAAGGCGAGCGTGGTACTTTCCCTGGGTGCAAGCTTTTTCAGTGTCTTCTGCTCGTCGCTTATTTTGTGTTCCTCTACTTCCGGCGGGAGCTCACCGGATTCGGTTTCGTATAGATCCACTGTGACCGTTGTGTTGCGCTCGGTCGCAGTCCCTCTATTGATGATGCTTATCATAAGCTCCATTTCATCTACCGGATCAAAGAAATAGTCGGTATAACCATCCATCGTATTTCTCTGCGTCGGCGCAGGGCTAAAGTCGACTTTTTCGATCACCAAATCGTGTTCGATTTCCTTGGTTTGCCTTTTTGAAGAGATGTTTGTTTTCGTTTTTTTCTCTTCTCGGTCGCCTCGTGTTTTCAAGACAATAGAGCTACAGCCTGCAGTCAGATTGGTTGCTAGTAAGAGAATAACCAGCGTGGAAAATATCTTGGTTGACTTTGATATCATTGTCCGCCTCTTTTTGTGATCAACATTGGCCGTGATCGGCAGTAGTCTAATGAAGGGTTCTTGAATCGTCCGGCTTTTCCTTCTTTTTATCCTCTTCGCATTCGCCGGAATGCGAAGAGGATGACCCGATCGCAACTTTGCCCGTTCTCTCACCGTACCGACCAAGGCAGGCTGTGCTAAAAGTCAGAATTGCCATGTCCGTTATGCCGCATACTGTAGCTGCAAAGCTTGCTTTGCCTATACATTGTGCAGAGCAAGCTCTGCCGCTACGTTTTTAGACAGTCTGAGGGAGGATGCGGCGAAGGCGGGTGGCTTTCGCATTCTGATTATGCTGTGTATGTTCAGTATCATTCTCGCATCGTGTATTATAGAATGGTATACTGCACTTTTAGCCCATCTCCCGGGAGTGAAACACTTGCGCAAAGAACTCTTTGGCTTGGTCTGCGCCGTTCTCTTGCTTGCATCATCTTGCATAAGTTCAAAGTCTGAATTGATCGGCAGGGTAAGCGAGAAAGCAGCATCACAAAAGGACGGTCCGAAGTCTCCCGTCGCGTCTGCGCGGATTGATAGAGAACAGGTATTCTCAGTGGGAGCAAACGAAGCGGACCTATTCTGGCGGACATCAGAGCCCATAGTCACGTCGTTGAGTTATGGAAGGAAGAGAGACCGCTTAAGGACGATCAAGAATGGAAACAGGCAAGTAAATCACTACCTTCGCCTGAAAAATCTCAAGCCGGATACGACCTATTTTTACAGGGTCGAAGGAGTAAGAGATCCCGAAATGAAAAGCTTCAGGACTCTAGCCGAGCCGGGCAAATATTTGTTTTCTTTCGCCGTGTGCACGGATATTCATCTCACTAATTCCAAGCTTGACCAGTTCGGGGCACTGTACAAGGAAAGCTGGGATATTTTTAACAACTTAGTTGAAGAGGTCAATAAAGAGAAGGTGGATTTTATGGTCGTCAAAGGCGACATCTCTCACAATTCTGAGGCACAGGATTACCAGGCCTTTACCGAGGCGATATCGCGGCTCGACTGCAAGACTTACGTAATTCCCGGAAATCATGATAAGCAGCAAGCCGGCTGGGGCCTCTTTTTTCGCTCCTTTTCGCCGACCAAATCTATCTACTACAGTATTGACCACAAGAAATGGCACTTCATATTCTTGGACAGTACATCCGAGCAACTCGACAAAGGATATTTTAGCGCTGAGGAGTTGTCATGGTTAAAGGACGACTTGGCAGCCAACTCAAATAAGCCGTCAATGATCTTTCTTCACCATTTGGCCCGCAAATCCGTTATCCCTCAAGCGCAGAGATTCTTCGTCCGCAATTCAGAAGAATTTCTAAGCATCATTAAACCCTATCCGGTCATTGCGGTGCACAGCGGTCACGCTCATCTCAACAACGCCGGTTCTTACGGAAGCACCGATTTCATTGTCACAGGCTCGGCCATCAACTATCCGGTCCAGTATAATGTCTACCAAGTGTATGAGAACGGGTACATCCAGATAAGCCACCGTTTGTCCTCTTATCTGGACCTTAGCGAGGCCGGCAGAAGCGAAATATCGACGGTTTACTCAGCCTATTTCGGGGTTAGGCCTGAGATTGTCTCAGCACTTGTAGACGGAACCCTTGAAGACCGCTCTTTTATGCGGAAGATTAAGTAATCGGTGTAGTGACAAAGCTTGCTTTGTCCTGTACATACTAGCAGAGCAAGCTCTGCAGCTACGTTCTTGATCAGCCGCTCAGTGTGCAGAGCAACCCTTGCTCCGCCCATAGGTGGGTCACGGTAAGTAATTCGGCATTTCTACTATGTCATCATATAGATCTGCCGGCGTTCCTTTTGTTGACAACATCTGAATCTCGTATACAAGAACTTCTTCAGCCCAACTAAGATTGGCGTAGCCGTAGATGTTTGTTCCGAAGTATGCGACATGTCCTCTGACAAGGATATCCCGGGGATTGTTCGGAAAAACCTTCTTGCTTGTATTCTTAATGAAGTTGTTTGCGCCATCCGTTGAATCCATTCTGCGAACAGAAAATAGTAGGGAGCGGACCGTTATCTGAGTGGCCGGCATCGGGATAAGATCAAGAGATGCGGTGTCTCCTGATGCGATCACTGCCACTCTTGCATAACCCGGAATATCTCCCCGTGGCAGCAGTGTTCTAAGATCAACCAGGCTCCAGTCCTTGTCTGCCGGAGCCGGGGGAGTTGCCGGCTGCTCCGCCGGCTGAGGTTGCTTGGAGGGCTGCTCTGTGGCAATCGGGTTTCCGTGCTCGGATATCGGCTGATAACTAAAGTATTCGGGCCGCTCAGCCACTATTGGCTGAGTTGAGGCCACCATGATAGCCATTTCCTTATTCGTACCGGCATCGGCATTTACGTCTATCGTCTCTCTGGAGTTGGCGGGAATGACTCTCGTTGTAGTCTTGGTCCCTCCGCCTCGGTACATGTAGGTAATTGTAACGGTGGCATCTGTTCCATTTGGATTTTGAAGAGCCAGCCATTCCTTGAAACCTTCTCCCGTATAGCCTTCCGCAAAATACCATTGATTGTTGGCTGAAGTCACTCCGAGTGTGTTGTGGCCGCCATCGCAGGATTCATCTATCGCAAAGTACACCGGTCTCTCGGTCACAAGGGGTTGCGAGGACTCTACTTTCACGGATACTTCCTTGTTTGTTCCGGTCTCATGATTCACATACACTGTCTCCCGCGAATTTGCCGGAACGGCTTTGGTCGTGGTTTTAGTCCCTCCGCCCCGGTACATGTAGGTAATTGTGGCGGTAGCGTCGGTTTCATTTGGATTCTGAAGAGTCAGCCATTCTTCAAAGCCGGACCCGGTGTATCCTTCGGCAAAGTACGAAGTTGTACTGGGGGAAGTGGCTCCGACTGTGTTGTGTCCGCCCCTGCATCTGTTCTGAGAACTAGTGCTTTGATAATCAAAATACACAGGCCTTTCGGCAACGATGGGCCGGGATGATTCCACTTTTGTAGCGACCTCCTTGTTTGCCCCTGCGTCTCCGTTTACTTCTATTGTCTCTCTGGAGTTGGCCGGAATGGTTTTGGTCGTGGTTCTGGTCCCTCCGCCCCGGTACATGTAAGTAATTGTGGCGGTAGCATCGGTCTCATTCGGGTTTTGCAGAGTCAGCCATTCTTCAAAGCCGGACCCGGTGTATCCTTCGGCAAAGTACCAAGTGGTGCTGGGGGAAGTGGCTCCGATTGTGTCGTGGCCGCCTTTCCATTTGTTCTTGTAGTTGAAGTACATCGGGCGTTCGGCTACAACGGCTTGGTCCGATTCGACTTTCAACGAAACTTCTTTGCCGGGTCCTACGAGAGAATTCACCGATACGGTTTCTCTTGCGTTGGCTGCGATAGCCATATCATAAGTCCGCATTCCACCTTCCCGGAACATACATGTGACTGTAACATTCGCGGCAGCGAAATTAGGATTCTGCAGGCAAAGCCACTCATTAAAACCCTCTCCCGTGTATCCTTCTGCAAAGTACCAGGTAGTAGATGGTGAACTGGCACCTGACGTGTCGTGCCCCCCGGAGTACGTTTCCGCTAGAGCCGAAGTATGAAAAATTCCTAAGAAAAAAAGTGCAAGAATCGACACGGATAGCAATCTCTTCACAGCTGCTCCTTATCTATTGGTTGTTTTTTTTGATTTGGGGTTGAGAGGCGCGAGGTAGATTGATGCGATAAACAAGTGGGGACCTGGTTTTGAATTAAGCCTCTGATGATGCTTTGTCTTCTTAATATAGTTCAACAATTCGGTCAAAAGTCCTCCCTGAAAAGGGGAAATAAAAAAGTGCCATCTTCGTGAAGGAAACTCGGTTTTCACAGAGAACATAATTAAGCAGTGATACAGAAGCGCGTTTCATCTATTGTGCTTTACTTGACCGTTAGGAGGGGCCGAGATGTCTTTTGATGACTTGAGGGATTTTCTCGATGAGAAGCTTGAGCAGTCTCCATTCAATCTCGGAGATAGTCAGGCCTTGATTGTTGTCGCTGTGGTTGTTCTTCTTGTCGCCGGTGGATTTGTATACTATCTCCGTACCAAACCCAGTTCCATCAGACAAGACTATTATTCGACCAAGACCGAAAGACCTGCGCTGAAGGGAGCAAAGACCAAGCCGAAGAAGACTTTGATTGTCCACGTTTGCGGAGCGGTCAAGAATCCCGGAGTTCTGGAACTCAAAGAAGGGGATAGGGTAATCGATGCGATAGCATTGGGCGGAGGCGCCACCGAGGAGGCGAATCCAGACTCGCTGAACTTGGCCGCAAAATTGATCGACGGCCAAAAAATCTACGTTCCCAAAAAGGGCGAGCAGGTAAGCGCAGCCATGACAGGGTCTGCGGCCGGCGGCAGCTCACCAGAAGTTGCAGCTGCGCCTATCAACATTAACGTCGCCACCGCTCAGGAACTTGATTCTCTGCCGGGTGTGGGTGAAGTTCTGGCTCAGAGAATTATTGAATACCGGGAATCCAAGGGAAGTTATAAATCAATTGGGGATCTCCGAAATGTCGAGGGAATCGGCCCCAAAAAGTTTGAGCACCTAAAGGATAAGGTAACCATAAATTGAAGGGGAGCAAAGAGCAGACCTTTCAACCATTTCCTCTGATCTTCTTCCTTGCAGTGGCTTATTGCGCCGGCGTAGTCATAGCCTACTTTGATCGTTTGCCCGTCACTTTTCTGATTTCTCTCATTTTTCTGACGTTGCTAGTCCGGTTCATATACTTCCTTGCCAAAACCGGCTTCGCAAGATTTGAAGCGCGCACCGATATTCTTCTTTCCGTTTGGGTCTTTGCGCTGTTGGGAATGCTTCTTACAACAATCAAGGTGGATTTATTGGACAGAAGCCTGCTGCTGCGGGCCGCAACTGACCGTGGGATTATTGACGTCTACGGAACGGTAATCGGAGAGTTAAATCTCAGAGGCACTTATCAGAATTTTACCATGAGGGTTGAGAAGATTGAGATTTCAGGCAAGTCTTACCCGGTGACTGAATCCGTCAGGATCACATTGGAGAGGGAGAAGGACGAAAGGCCAATTTCGCTAAGCGGCGGTGAAAAAGTAGAAATCTCCGATGTCATGCCCGTAGTTCCCTCGGATGAGAGGTTCAGAAGGTATTTGTACAATCAGGAAATCCTGACACTGATTACCGCTGGTCCCTCTCAAGTAAGAATAGTCGAGCCCGCTCCTTTTATTCCGCGGACACTCGCGTCAATTAGAAAAGAAGTCAGAAAGAGAGCATTCCGGTTCTTGGACCAAGAAGAGGCTGCTCTCTTGCTTGGCATTTTACTCGGCGAGCAGAAGAGCATTCCGTCTTTGATTCAGACGGATTTTTCCCGGGCCGGTGTCTCTCACATCTTGGCCGTCTCCGGCGAGCACGTTGCGATGCTTGCTCTCATTTGTGTCTGGGTCGCGAAGCTGCTAAAGCTCAAGACCCGGAACAGATATTTGTTGACAACCGGCTGTGTCGTCTTCTTTGTTCTTATTACGGGCAGCAAGCCATCCGCTCTTCGCGCATCATTGGCGATCGGAATCGGCATCATCGGATGGTTGATAGGAAAAGAAAAGCATCTGGTGGCCTCGCTTTCGGCCGCGGCGCTCATCTTATTGATCTACAATGCATTCTTCTTGTTTGATATCGCTTTTCAGCTTTCGTTCGGAGCTTCGTTGGCGATTGCAGTACTTGCTCCCATCCTCGAACTCCAATTTTCCCATTTTCCCGTATCTTCTTTCTATTCCTTCAAGCTACTGCTGGTGACCGCTGCAGTTCAGATCGGGCTCGCGCCGATTGTCATGTACCACTTCGGGGAGCTTTCTGTTATTTCAGTCATCGCCAACGTCTTTATCGTCCCCCTCGTCATGCCGATTTTGAGCCTGGGTCTTGCGGCCAACATCCTGGGGTCTATCTCATATCTTCTGGGCTATCCTCTGTTTGCAATTGTCAGCCTGTTGTTAAGCTCTGAAATAAAGCTGGCGGCTTTCTTTGCGAACAGTTCTTTCTCGTCCCTTCCGGTCAATTTGTCTCTTGGAGCTCTTCTCATATACTATTTTGTACTTTTCGTGCTCATTGTCTTCATGAGAAAGCGGGAGGCGGTACTAAAGACGAGCACGTTGCTTTTTGCCTCTTTGGTTATCCCGGTTGGGCTTCTTTGGTGGCAGGTATTGGTGTGCGCACCACCTCGGCAGTTCACTTGCACCTTTCTCGATGTAGGACAAGGAGACTCGGCTGTCATCAGAACTCCAAGCGGTGCATGCGTACTAATTGACGGAGGCCAAGACCCGATGATCGCAAAGAATTTGTTGTCCTCGGAAGGGGTTTCCAAGATTGACTTGCTCATTCTGTCGCATCCTCATGCGGATCACCTAAATGGCCTTGTGGAAGTGGTAGAACGATACAGAATCGGGTTGGTGTTGGACGGGGGACTCAAGACGGATTCTTTACAGTATCGGGAGTTCAGAGCAGCGATTTCCGAGAGGCAGATCCCTCATCTTGTTGCAAAGGAGAAGATGAGATTGAAAGTGGGCTCGGATTTGGAGCTCATCGTTTTTTCCGATAAAGCGGCTGGCTCAGTCGAGTCGGATCTAAATAACGAGTCATTGGCTGCAAAAGTCAAATATAGGGATCTATCTCTTCTTTTTCCCGGAGACAGCGAAAGCGAAGAGGAACAAGAACTCTGTGATTGGCGGGGAGAGCTAGGCTCATCGATTTTGAAAGTTCCCCATCACGGGAGCTCTAATGCCGCAGATCCGCGATTTTTGAAATATGTTCGGCCGCAAGTAGCCGTAATATCCGTCGGCAAGGACAACAAATTCGGACACCCGTCGCCGGCAACAGCCAAGATGTTGGAATCGCTGGGAACAAAAATCTATCGAACCGACAAAGATGGAAGTGTTACGATCACCTCGGACGGCAGAGGCTTTGCGGTCAGCACTTCAAGATAGAAACATCATGATTAGAGGACTGTTGGTTAGAAAAGACCCCCTGGAGTCATTGTGTGCGGAAGGCGTATTACTTCAAGAAAAACCAAAACGATTCGGTGATGGAAAAAAGTGGCCGGGGGGTCCCGGGAAAGGAGTGCCAGTGAAGATTGAGATTGATCCTCATACTGTAGAGCGGGCAAGGGAACGAGGGACCAATGAGATTGAAATCAAGGATGTAATTGAGTCGGGCTCTGCGTTCCCGGCAAAATATGGTCGAATCGGCAAATCCAAAGTCTATAGGTTTGGGAAGAAGAGACACGGCAAATACTATGAGCAAAAGCGGGTGGAAGTGGTTTATAATATCGAGGGTGATATTATGGTAACTGTCACGGTTTATGTGTTCTATGGAAAATGGGAGGAAGAATAATGAACATTCTCTATAACGACAAAACAGATCTTCTCTATATACGACTGGACGACAAGAATCAGGACATCATAAACAGGCGGGTTTCAGAAGATATCGTTTTAGACATCGGTGAAGATGACAAAATCGTTGGCATCGAAATTCTTGACGCGTCCAGGCATGTAAATCTGGAAAGACTTCTACCTGTCAAAGACAGAGGAACCAAAAAGGCGGGTTAAGAGAGTACAGTTAGATGATCAAGTAGTAACTCGCGTCACAAAAGCAGGTGAGGGATGTGGAGCAAAAAGGATCAACGAAGATAAACGAAGTGCAGCATAATATTGGCGGCATCGATACTTTCTATTTGAATGCCGGAGAAGGGAAGCCCACCGTCTTTCTGCACGGCGTGCCCAGCTTCTCTTTCCTTTGGCGCAACGTAATGCCGCCTTTGGCTGCGGATTTCTCCTGCTATGCTCCTGATCTGCCGGGATATGCCCGCTCCGGTACTCCTTCTGATTTCAGCTTAAAGACTTATTCCCGGTGGCTCTTCGACTTTTGCCAATGGACCGCGAAGGACGAAAAAGTGAATCTGGTCGTTCATGACGTCGGAGGCCCTGTCGGCCTCGCTTTTGTTCTCGAACATCCCGAGAAGATTGAGCGCCTGGTGATCATGGACACGGTTGCCTCGTCCAAACACCTAACGCCCACAATGAGAATCTTGATAAACCCCCTTGTTCTGTGGGCGTATGCCAACCTGGTAAACAAGACTGTTTTCAAGTGGATAATGAGACAGACTGTTCATCAGAGAGACAAACTGGAGGAAGAGACAATTGACCGGTACTATGAGGTCTTCTTGCGAGACAAGAAGGAGCGGATCTCGGCTAAGATATTTGAGTCGCTAAAAACAGAGTTGGATGAAGTATTAGGGGAAAACATTTCGAAAATAGACTGCCCTGCGCTTATCTTATGGGCGGAGCATGATTTTGCTCTGCCTCTTTCATGTGCCGAAGACATTAAAGCGCATATCAAAGATTCGGTTTTTAAAACCTTACCCGATTGCGGCCATTTTTCCCAAGAAGAAGAGCCGGAACTCGTGGCCGGGAATATCAAGGATTTTCTGGTTTCTTCAATAAGCCCGAAGTAACGAAGGGAAATGCAAAATTGGTTCAAAAAGCAGATCAATCAAAGAGAAGCATAAAAGATCTTAAGCTTGCCTATCTAATCTATGGCAAGGAACGGCTTCTGCTGGAAGAAGCAGTGGAGCGGCTAAAAAGCAGTTTTGCGGGGGAAGGGGATCTTGCTTTTGACTACGATCAATTCTTTGGTGGCAGGGACAGTGCCGCAACCGTGATTCAGGCAGCCGAGACTCTTCCTTTCATGTCACCCAAGAGATTGATCCTGGTTAAAGATGTGGACCAATTTGCCTCTTCTGACATCAAGCTGTTAGCCGACTATGCAGGCAATCCCTCTCCGTCGACGTGTCTGATTCTCGTTGCGGGTGACGTAAAAAAGACAAGTCCGCTCTATAAGGCTATTGAGAAAAAAGGCCAGGTTTTTGAGTATAAACTTCCGTCAAAAAACGACTATCCGAATTGGGTCAAGAAGAGATTCAAGAGCAAAGACAAGCTTATCACGGACAAAGCGGCGGATTTTTTGGTGGAAAGCATCGGCCATGATCTTAATAAGCTGGGCAACGAGATCGAGAAGATATCACTCTTTTATGATGACAAAGCTGAAATAAATGAGGAAGAAGTCTCATCTCTCATCCACGGTTCTCCCGAAAATACGATTTTCGATCTGGTGGATGCGATCGGCCGGCGGGACAAGAATAATGCTTTTCTCTTCCTCAACCATATTATGGAAGAGAAGAATGATCCTCCTCAGCTGATTTTTTTTATGATCGTGAGGCAATTCAGGTTGCTCTTGAAAACGAAGTCGCTCCTTGACCGGGATTTAACGGACCAGGCGATTTCAAAAGAGCTGAAAGTTCCGTATTTTGTTGCAAAGAAGTACCGGGAGCAATGCAGAAATTTCTCTTTGGAGAATTTGCGGGTAATTTACAGGCTTTTAGCCGGGGTTGATTTGTCTTTGAAAACAAGTGAGAGAGAACCGAGGTTGCTGCTGGAAGATCTTCTTGTGAAAGTAATGACCTAACTATTCCGCTTTCTTATCCGCTTTTTTTGCCGTAGCGCTCTTTCGCGTAGTCTTGGGTTTCTCTTCGGTTGTCTTTGCTTTTGTGGTCTTTTTAGCCGCGGCTGCCGGCTTTTTCACGGTGGCTTTCTTTTTGGCGGCGCCCTTTTTGGTTACTTTCTTTTCCTCCGTTATTTCGCCGACCGCTTCAGCTTCAGCCTTAATTGGCGTTTCAGGCATGACATTGTATCTGCGTGTCAGTCTGGACTTGCTGTTTGCGGCCTTATTCTTATGAATGACTCCCTTTGAGACAGCCTTATCAAGAGACTTGACGGCCTTGGCCAAAGCATCCTTCGTCAATTCCTTATTTTCGTCGCTCATGGCTTTGTCGAAGTTTGAAATATAGGTCTTAAGTGCCGACTTAACACTCTTGTTTCGCACGCGTTGTTTTTCCGCGATCTTCATTCTTTTCATCTGAGACTTAATTTGAGGCAATGTAACTAGCCCTCCTAACAGTGATTTTGAGAACGAGCTCCATTCTACCACAATCAGTTCTCGTATTTCAACCCGGATATTGCAATAGAGTTCAGCGCTAGGCTTGTTATTTTGAATTTATGCAGCGTCAGCCTATCATCTGAACCTATCACAATATCCGGGTTTAAGAAAAACGGACTTCGTGTCAAGGCGGCAGATTCACTAAGCTGCTTTGACTGTGTGCTATAATATTTTAGTTTATTTTTAACCCGGATATTTCAATAGAATTCGGCGCTGCAGGCTGTCCGAAAACTTGTCATTCTGAGGCGGAGCCGAAGAATCTAAGAATTCACAAATGCTTTGAACAGGAGATTCTTCACTTCGTTCAGAATGACAAATACACGAATTTTCAATTTTCGGACAGCCTGCCAGGCTTGGTATTTTGACTTTATGCTGCGTCAGCCTATCATCTAAACCTACTACAATATCCGGGTTTGGAGGCGGCCTTTTTGCAGAGCGATATCCCCACCGACATACCTGAAGAGCGCGCAGTTATCCCATCAAAAGCATCTTTTTTGGCTCAGGCCGCTGTTGTTGTGATGGTTGCGACATTGCTGTCCCGGGTTTTTGGTTTTGTGCGGGAAGTTGTGCAGGCGCACTATTTTGGCGTCAGCAGTGCGGTCGATGCTTACAAGGTCGCGTTTGCTCTGCCGAACTTGGTAAGGACGCTGCTTGCCGATGCTGCCATCGCCTCAGCTTTTATCCCGGTTTTCTCCTCCTATTTGGCGAGGGACGATAAAGAAAACGCATGGAAAACGGCCAGCGCAGTCATCAATCTGATGTGCCTGATCCTTGCCATAGTGGTTCTTTTTGGCATGGTTTTTGCCCGCCAGCTCATTCCGATCCTCGCCCCCGGCTTTTTGACGGGGGCAAAAGCCGGTACTTTGCAATTAGCGCTGCTCATGAGCCGAATCATGTTTCCCGCTATTCTCTTGATGGCGGTGGCGGGCTTGATCATGGGTATCCTAAACTCACACGAGCATTTCGCCGCGCCGGCTGTTGCGCCGGTCATTTGGAATCTTTTCATCATTGGATCGGTGGTGATTTTTGCCTCCCGGGTAGGTATCGTCAGTCAGGCGGTTGGCGTCACTCTTGGAAGTGTGGCCATGATCCTCTTTCAAATCCCGTTCTTAAGAGGGCGGGGCGGGAAGTACTCGTGGACACTCGGCCTCCGGCATCCGGGTGTGAAACAGGTCGGAGAACTAGTGGTGCCCGTGATGATAAGTATGGCGGCGATCGATATCAACACAGTTGTTGACTTGCGGTTCGCCTCGGTTCTTCAAACCGGCGCCATTGCCGCCCTTGACTATGCACAGAGACTGCGCATGCTGCCCCTCAGCATCTTTGCCGTCGCCGTCTCGACAGTTCTTTTTCCCACGATGTCCAAACAGGTGGCACTCAACAACATTAAAGAGTTCAAGGAGTCAGTGTCCTTGGGTATCCGCGCGATATTCATGATCTTGATCCCGGCTGCGGTGGGTCTTATGGTGCTTTCCATTCCCATAGTAAGACTTGTTTACCAGCATGGCCATTTCGGTCCGGAAGGTACAATCCTCACTGCTTCCAGCCTATTCCACTATTCAGTCGGTATCGCTGCAGCGGGACAACTTTATTTGGTGAACAAGGCTTTTTATTCTCTGAAAGATTCCAGAACGCCGATGATTGTTGGCGGCATCACCATTGTTGTCAATTACTTCACCGACTGGTTGTTCATGATCTACTTGCCGGTTGTGGCCAAGATGATCCATCTGCCGGGTAGTCTTTCGTTCCTTGGTCTTCCGTTGGGAGGTATCGCGCTTTCAACGTCGACCGTTGCCGTGGTCAGCTTTTTTGTGCTAATCTCAATGCTAAGAAAGCGCCTCGGTGGAATCGACGGCGCAAGGATTATGAGCACGGTCCTAAAGGTTATTGTCGCCTCAGTTGTTATGGGCGTTGCTGCGTTTTTCGCCTGGTCTTTGGCCGCGTCATTTTTGGGTCTTTCAACCGTTGCGCAGGCGGTTTCTGTTGTGGCCGCAATCGCCTGCGCCGCCTGTGTCTATCTCGGGATGCTTCTTCTTTTAAAAGTCGAAGAGGTCAAGACTATTTATGAGCTTACCCTTGAACGGGTAGGGAAGGGAAAGTAAGTGAGCTCTTCTGAAATTGTCAGCCTCCAAAACATCAGAAATTTCTCAATTGTCGCCCACATTGATCACGGTAAATCCACTCTTGCCGATCGCATCTTGGAGTTTACGCATACAATCAATGAGAGGGAAATGCGAGAGCAGGTTTTGGATAGCATGGACCTTGAGCGGGAAAGAGGAATAACAATCAAAGCCCAAGCCGTACGGATTGTCTATCAGGCTCGAGACGGTGAAGAGTACATTCTCAACTTAATCGATACTCCCGGGCACGTTGACTTTACGTACGAGGTCTCGCGAAGCCTGGCGGCTTGCGAGGGAGCTCTGCTTGTTGTCGATGCGGTTCAAGGAGTAGAGGCGCAGACTGTTGCCAATGCTCACCTGGCCATGGAAAATGATCTATTCTTGATACCGGTCATAAACAAGATAGACCTGCCCAATGCCGACCCCGAGAGAGTGAAGCACGAGATAGAGGAGTTAGGCATTAATACAAGCAATATGCTGCTGGTCAGCGCAAAAACAGGCGAAAATGTGGAGCAGGTTTTGGAGGCGATCATAAGACTTATCCCGCCTCCGGTTGGGAGGATGGATAGTCCGCTAAAGGCGCTGATCTTCGATTCGGTTTTTGATTCGTATAGAGGGGCGGTTGTTTTCGCAAGGGTTGTGGACGGGGTGATTGAGCCGCACGCGAAGATAAAAATGATGGCGACTTCCTGCATCTCCGAAGTTGAGGAAGTCGGGGTCTTCACGCCGGAGATGTCGCCGACGAAGAGGTTGGGGGCCGGAGAAGTCGGCTATGTTATCGCCGGAATGAAGGAAATCAAGAATACAAAGGCCGGAGATACAATAACTGACGCGAAGAATCCCGCAACTAATGCTCTAAGTGGTTACCGGGAAGCAAAGCCGATGGTCTTCTCAGGGCTTTACCCTTTGGACGGCGGCGAGTACGAGAATCTGCGCGCGGCCTTGGACAGACTGAAACTAAATGATCCGGCTCTTTATTATGTTCCCGAAACATCGCATGCCCTCGGCTTTGGATTCAGATGCGGTTTCCTGGGTCTTCTTCACATGGAGATTGTGAGAGAGCGGCTGGAGAGAGAATACGACCTTGAGTTGCTTACAACCGCACCCAGTGTTGCTTACCGTCTAACCAAAAGAGGCGGAGAAGTCCTGACCTTGAGAAATCCTTTTGATTTTCCCGTGCCGGGCGAGATCGAGAAGATCGAGGAGCCTTATGTCTCGGCCATGATTCTGGTTCCGCCCGACTACATCGGACAGGTTTTTGAGCTCTGCCATGACAGGCGGGGCGATTTTAAGAATATGGAGTACTTGAGTGCAGGAAGAGTTGAGATTGAATATCATCTCCCATTGAGCGAAATTCTCCTGGACTTCTTTGACCAGCTTAAGTCACGGACAAAGGGATACGGTTCTCTCGATTACGATCACATAGGATACAAGCAGTCGGATTTGGTGAAATTAGACGTCCTTATCGCCTCGCAGGTTGTGGATGCTCTATCTTGTGTCGTCTTTAAGGAGAAGGCTTTTGCCCGCGGCAGAGAACTGGTGAAAAAGCTGAGAGAAATAATTCCCCGGCAGATGTTTGAGGTTCCTATTCAGGCGGCGATCGGAAGCAAGATCGTTGCCCGCGAAAGCGTTATCGCGAAACGTAAGGACGTACTGGCAAAGTGCTACGGAGGCGATATCACCCGCAAGAGAAAGCTGTTGGAAAGACAAAAAGCGGGCAAGAAGAGAATGAAGCAGATAGGCAAAGTGGAAGTTCCCCAAGAAGCCTTCATCGCGTTCTTGAAAGTGGAGGACAAGTAAGAAAGTCCGAGGTCCGAGGTCCGAGGTCCAAGGTCCGAGGTCCGGGGTCCAAGGTTAGAAGAAAAAGGCAAATAGGTCCGAGGTCCGAGGTCCGAGGTCCAAGGTCCAAGGTCAGAAGAAAAAGGCAAATAGGTCCGAGGTCCGAGGTCCAAGGTCCGAGGTCGAAAACTGAAAGGCGGAAGATCAGGTCCGAGGTCCGAGGTCGAAGTCCGAGGTCAAAAAGATAGTTCAGCACAAGAGGCGACAATGGCAAAAATTGAGAAGTTTGAAGACATCAATGCATGGCAAGAAGCCAGAAATCTCGTGAAAATGATCTATGGACTTACCCAATCCGGTGATTTTGCAAAGGATTATCGTTTGCGTGATCAAATACAGTCTGCTGCTGTTTCTGTTATGTCAAATATTGCCGAGGGATTTGATTCTCAGTCGGATGTGGAATTCATAAGATTCCTGGTCTATGCAAGAAGATCTGCTTCAGAAACTCAGTCTCACCTGTATGTTGCCTTGGATGCCGGGCACCTGCAAAAGAGTGAATTCAGTACCGTGTACGAGAAAGCAATTGAAGTCAAAGGTTTAATCGGGGGCTTTGTTCGGTATTTAAGACAACAGCATAGTGATAAGAACATCGCGAAACCAAGAAATCGGACATCAAAAAAATGACATCGGACATTGGACATCGGACATCGGACAGGTTTTCTGTATACATCCACATTCCTTTTTGTACGCAGAAATGTTTCTACTGTGATTTTAATTCCTATGCCGGTTTTGAGCGGCTGCATCCGAGCTATGTCGACGCGCTGATTCTGGAAATGGAGACGTTCTGCCAGGAGAACGAACAAAGGCAGATCTCATCTATTTACTTCGGAGGCGGTACGCCGAGCATTCTCGATGACGGCTTGCTCGAAAAAGTTCTAGACGGCTGCCGTAAATGCTTTGAAGTTTCACATAGGTGTGAGATAACCGTTGAGTCTAATCCCGAAACGCTCACGTTCTCGAAGCTCAAGAATTTGAAGAGAATGGGACTTAATCGCTTGAGCTTGGGCTTTCAATCTCTGGATACCAGGCTTCTTCCGGTTCTAGGCAGGCGGCATACGGCGCAAAAAGCGCTGCAGAGTTTTGATCAAGCAAAATTGGCCGGATTTAGGAATATCAACCTCGATTTGATCTATGGCATACCTGGTCAAGGCATGATTAGTTGGGAGTCAACGCTCAAGAATGTTTTAAGACTAAGGCCTGAACACATATCGGTTTATGCTCTTACGCTTGATGACTCCACGTCAATTGCCAAACGAATCTCCAGGCAAGAGCTTCCTCCGGTAGATGATGACTTACAGGCTGAGATGTTCTCTTTTGCGGCGGATTTGCTCAAGGAGTCGGGCTATGGTCATTACGAAATCTCCAATTTTGCGAGGCCGGGTCATGAGTGCCATCATAATGTCGGCTATTGGAAAAATGGTGACTATCTGGGTCTTGGGGCGGGAGCTCACTCTCATTTTGGCAGAGTGCGTTCCTTCAATCTCAAAGACCCAAAGGCATATATTGACCGGATAAAACTGAAGGGTTCAGCCAGGGCGGGAGAGGAGAAGTTAACAACCAAAGATGTTCTTGCGGAGACAATCTTCTTGGGCTTAAGGCTGATGGAAGGAATAGATCTGAAGGATTTGAATAACCTGTTTGACCTGCCGTTAGATGAGATTTATGCGGAAACGATCGAAGAGTTAAAAGAAGAGGGATTGCTGGAAGACGGGGCAAAATTAAGATTGACCCCCAAAGGTGTTCTTCTCTCCAACGAGGTCTTCTCCAGATTTGTGTAGCTCTGTGCCGCGAAAAATGTAGCGCCGGGGCTCCTGCCCGCCATGGGCTGCTGTCATCAGACTGCCGGCAGCCGGACGTCCCCGATTTCGCCGGTTGTTCTTGACATTGATGTTGAACGGATGGTACTTTCTTATTGGCACCTAAGGTGAAAGAGTGCTAAAGGAGCAGGTCGCAGTGTTGGACGAGAGAAAAAAGCTTTTGTTGCTAACGGTCATACGAGAATACATTTTCTCGGCGCAGCCCGTCGGCTCAAAGAAACTCGTAAAGAAGCATGGCTTGGATGTTAGTTCGGCAACAGTCAGGAATGAACTTGCTGTTCTCGAAGAAAAGGGTTTCTTGACTCATCCGCATACATCAGCCGGCAGAATTCCGACTGATAAGGGCTTTAGGTTCTACGTTGATTCTCTATTTGATGAGGGAGGATTGACCCCCGCGGAGGAGAAATCCGTGGGCCAATTCTTTTCCATGTCAAGCAGAGAGATGGAAGACTTGATGAGGGAGACGTCAAACCTGCTGGCGAACATGTCAAACTACCTGGCTGTTGTCTTTGCGCCGACGTATAAGAGAAGTTCCCTGAAGCATGTAGACTTGATCTTCTTATACCCTCATGTGGTTTTGATAGTGATAGTCACCAATAGTGGTTGTGTGGCAAAAAGAGTTTTGGAGTTGCAGAAGCAGATAGACGCCTCCGACCTTGAGGGCGTGGAAAGAATCCTAAACGAGCGACTTGACGGGCTTGATATCGATGAGATTTCCTTGAAGGGACGAGTTGAGCTTCGGGGTCTTCTTCCGGGCAAGTGGTTTTTGGTTGAAAGAATCATCAATGAGATTGTCGATTGCTTGAGAGAGCGGGAAAACCAAAGAATCTATGTGGACGGAACGGTTAATCTGTTGCGTCAACCGGAGTTTGTCAGCCTGGATAAGCTTCAAGCCTTGCTAAGCGTTGTCGACCACGGTTACTCTTTGCTCCACTTCATTGAAGATGCCTTTGACAACGATGTGGTTGTTGTCAAAATAGGTTCGGAAAATGAGAGAGCGGAGTTAAGGGATTGCAGTCTGGTAGCAGCCGGTTACCGGGCCGGCGGTCAGGTCCTTGGTACGCTCGGGATATTAGGACCCATGAGAATGAATTATGCGCGTTCAATCGCGGCTGTTCAGTGCATTGCAAGGAACTTAACGGATGTGCTAGAGTCACTAAGGTATTAGACGGTCCGAGGTCCAAGGTCCGAGGTCCAAGGTCCAAGGTCCAAGGTCCAAGGTCCAAGGTCCAAGGTCCAAGGTCCAAGGTCCAAGGTCCAAGGTCCAAGGTCCAAGGTCCAAGGTCCAAGGTCCAAGGTCCAAGGTCCGAGGCCCAAGGTCGGAAAGTTGTTGCGAGGGAGTCCTTCGATGGTACAGGGGGCTCCGCGAGCGCGGCAATCCCGTTGTTGCGGAGTGATTTTGTAAGTTGAAAGGTGACATTAATGTCAAAGGATTACTACAAAATACTGGGCGTTCCAAGAGACGCGGCAGATGATGAAATAAAAAAATCCTATAGAAAGCTGGCTAAAAAGTATCATCCGGATGTTTGTTCCGAGGATGACGCCAGTCACAAATTTAAGGAAATCAGCGAGGCATATCAGGTTCTGGGCGATCCACAAAAGCGCAGAGACTATGATATGTTCGGAAGTGTTGATGCAGGTCCCGGATTTGGGGATTTTGGTGTATTTGATGACCTGTTTGGCATGTTCTTCAATGATTTCTCCGGCACGGCACACTCTCGGTCGGTCGCGGAAAGAGGGGCGGACTTAGGACTAAATATAGAGGTTGAGTTCAAAGAGGCCGTTTTTGGGACGGAAAAGAGTCTGAAGGTGGACAAACCTATTGAATGTTCCGCTTGCAAGGGAGCCGGCGCAAAGGCAGGGACTTCCGCTTCAACGTGTCCCGATTGCGGGGGTTCGGGACAAAAACGAACTACTCAGAGAACTCTGTTGGGGAACTTTATTAGATCTTATCCCTGCGAGAGGTGCCGGGGTGTCGGCAGAATCATTACTTCTCCGTGTTCCGAGTGCAACGGCCAGGGGAGAAAACCGGGAAGCGAAACGGTTTCTATTGAGATACCGGCGGGGATAGTCGGCGGGATGCGGCTGAGGTTAAACGGGAAAGGCCAGGCCGGCTTGCGGGGCGGTCCAGCGGGCGACCTTTATGTGACGGTGCTGGTAAAACCACACGAGCTTTTTCAGAGAGACGGCGATGATATCTACTGCAAAATTCCGCTGACTTTCAGTCAGGCAACTCTGGGAGCTGAGATAGAGATACCGACTTTAAATGGGTCGCATGAACTGGAGATTCCTTCCGGCACTCAGACGGAAACCGTTTTTCGACTCAGAAATATGGGGGTTCCTCACTTAGGTGGCCGAGGACGCGGTGATCAGGTGGTTCAAGTAACCGTGGAAGTTCCCAAAAAGCTCACAAAAAGGCAGAAAGAGCTACTCAAGGAGCTTGCGGAAGTAAGCGGCGAAGATCTGAACTCTCTGTCCCCGGGATTCTTGAGGAAGTTCAAGAAGATTTTGTAGTCTTAGGTCCGATGTCCAAGGTCCGATGTCTGATGTCAAACCCAGAGGCTGATTGGCCAGGGAGAAGTGCAACGTAGCGCGGGAGTTCGTCTCCCGCTTTCTGCAGGGCGTCTTAGCTGAAGCAAAGGAGCAAACGCAGGACGCAGCGTAGTAGCTATGCGCCTTTAGTAATCTTAAGAACTTAAGACCAGGTAGATTGCTCTTCGTGAGCCGGCTTCGGATGGTGGGCCGGTTTTTTTGTTATGTCCCAATCCGAAAGCTGGTCGAGTGGCTCCTGCGGCCCGGCCAACTGACTTTTTGGCGAGTTATGTAATACAATAACAAATGTTTGTTGTTCTGGACACTTTGCGGTATGTGGAGTGAGAAATGAGCAAACCGAGAGTTTTTGTCTTGCCTGAACAGGTGAAAGGCAACGAAATAGCCATAAATGGGCCGGATGTCAATCACATAAAGAATGTGCTGCGATTGAAAGTCGGGGACGGGCTGGTTGTCTGCGACGACAGTGATTTTGAATATGAGGCGGAGATTCTTGAATTGAGTTCTTCGCATGTCAAGGCGACGATTTTAGAAAAGAGGGAAATCAAGCCAGCACTTCCTCAAGTTACCTTAATCCAAGCGATCCCTAAGGGCTCCAAAATGGACACGATTATTAGGCAGGCCACGGAACTGGGTGTTTACGGCATAATGCCTGCTATCACAAGCCGCACTGTTGTAAGATTGGATCAAGAAAAAGCGAGAAAAAAACAGGAGAGATGGCAAAAGATCGCCAGAGAGGCTGCCGAGCAGTCGCAGCGCCCAACTGTCCCGAGGGTATCTTCGGTGCTGACAGGGGATGGATTGTTGGAAATGATTGGCTCTTTTGACACGGCCATTGTTTTTTGGGAGGAAGAAAGGGAGATGTTTGCGGGCAAGGTGCTGAACGCGGCCAAATGTGGAAATATCGGAGTTTTGATAGGCCCCGAAGGTGGTTTCTCCAAAGATGAAGTAAAGGACTTTGAAAAAAGGGGAGGGCGGAGTTACTCTCTGGGCCGCCAGGTTCTCCGCGTGGAAACTGCAAGCGTGGTCGCTCTGGGTATTGTCTTTTACGAACTTGCCGGGCACGGTGGCGCTGATGCATAGTTTTGCCATTCACACTCTCGGGTGCAAGGTTAATCAATATGAGACCGAGACGATCGTCAATGACCTCTTGGAGCAGGGCTTTAACCTCGTTGGTTTTTCGGACCGGGCTGATGTCTACATCATAAATACCTGTACGGTTACCGGAACCAGTGATCATAAGTCAAGGCAATGGATAAGCAGGGCGGTGCAGGCAAATGCCGGCGCAATAGTTGTGGTTACCGGTTGCTATGCCGAGAGGGCCAAGCAAGAGATTAAAGGTATCCAAGGGGTGGATTTGATTGTCGGCAATCCCTCGAAAGGCAAGATATCCGAACTTGTTTCGCAACGGCTTGGAACCGAGTTTGCTGCTGGGGGAGTGCGCCCCGTCACACAACATTTTCATACCCGGTCGCTTGTGAAAGTGCAAGACGGCTGCAACAACTTCTGCAGTTTTTGCATCGTGCCGTACGTTCGAGGAAGACCGACAAGCCGCCCTTTAGACAAGATAGCCGAAGAGATTCACAATCTCGCCCGGACCGGCGTCAAAGAAATTGTGTTAACGGGCGCCAATCTCGGGAAATATGGTCTCGACTTGGAACCACAGCTCAAGCTGGTTGCTTTGCTCAAAGACGTGGAGAAAACTCCTGAGCTCGCCAGAATCCGACTGAGCTCCATCGAGGTTAAGGATCTAACCACTGATGTCATAACGCTCTTCGCGTCTTCTCCAAAATTCTGTCGCCACCTCCACATTCCTTTGCAGAGCGCGGATGATGGAATTCTTAAAGGTATGCGTAGAAATTATACCCGTGAGGAGTATTTGCGGACAGTAGGCGAGATCAAGCGAAATATTCCGGGTGTTGCTTTGACAACGGATGTTATGGTAGCTTTTCCGGGAGAGACGGAAGAGCAGTTTGAGAGAACCAGGTCGGTGATGGAGAAAGTGGCATTCAGGAAGGCCCACGTTTTTAAATACTCGGACCGACCGGGAACTGCAGCTGCAAGTTTTCCCGGCAAGCTCGGCTTTAAGGTAAAAGAACGCCGCTCGAGAGAATTGCTTGATCTTAGTTGCACTCTGGCTGAGAATTTCCTGGAAGCGCATGTTGGTCGGACGCTGGATGTACTTGTTGAGAAGGTCGGCAAGGACGGTCTCCTAACGGGTTTGACGGACAACTACATGAGAGTTTATTTTGAAGGAGAGACAGATCGGAAGGGGAAGATAGTTAGCGTGTTGATCGAAGGAAGAGAAGAAGGAAGCTTGCACGGCAGGATTGTGTAAGCCTAGCTCGAACTGTTATGAGACCAGGTGGGTTTCCAGTTCGGGTTTTGGACTCTGAGGAGGATTCCAAATGGATGACTGTATTTTTTGTAAGATTGCCAGAGGCGAGATACCGGGACAGATTGTTTACAAGAATGACAGGGTCACGGCGTTCCGCGACATTAACCCTAAAGCTCCGGTTCACGTTCTGATCATACCCAACGAGCACGTTGATGTGAAAGGTTACGTGGGATATGAGGATGCAGCTGTTATGGGGGACATTCTGCTTGCCGCCAAGAAAGTGGCAATGGTTGAGAATATCGCCAATACCGGATTTAGGCTGATAGTAAATGTCGGAGCCGATGCGGGCCAAGAAGTTGATCATTTGCACGTCCACCTTCTAGGCGGAAAGAAACTAGGCCCGATGCTTGCGGAATAAAAAGCCGATCAGCGATCATCGACTAGGGACGAGCGATAAGAAAAGTCGAAAACACGGTAAACCTTGATGTTTCTAGTCGCTGATCGAAAGTCGCTGATCGCAAATCGGAACCATCAACCTGGAGGAAAAATGACTTTGAAAGAGAGGATACAAGAGGATGCCAAAAAGGCATTGAAAGAGCGAGATAAAGAGAGATTGTCGGCACTTCGCATGCTTCTCTCGGAGTTGAAATATGTAGAGATTGAAAAGAGAGAAGAGCTTGAGGATGAAGACGTAGTTCGGGTTGTTGTGAGACAGGTGAAGAAATGGGAAGAGGCAGCTTCGGAATACGAAAAGGCGGGCCGGGACGGCCAAGCCTCAAAAGAGAGATTTGAAGCAACTGTGCTAAAGGCATATCTTCCTGCGCAAATGTCTGAAGAAGAGGTAAGGGCGATTATCAAACAGGCAATTGAGGAGTCAGGTGCTTCGAGCATGAAGGATATGGGCCAGGCGATGAGGCTAATTATGCCAAAGGTTAAGGGTAAAGCTGACGGTAAGATAGTTAATGAACTTGTGAAGGAAGCGCTGTCGGAGAAGATAGACTGAAGACTGAAGACGGAAGAAACGAATTAACCCGTCTGTCAAAACTATTTGAATGGCTAATGTCTTCATCCTGCGATCTCTGGCGGGGACTGAAGACTGAGGACTAAAGACTGAAGTAAAAACAAGCATGGAACCTGGCTTTTCGGTTTTTTTCCGACTTCAGTCTTCAGTCTAACAACTTCAGTCCCATGTTCTTCAGGACTTCAGTCTTCAGTCTAACAACTTCAGTCCTGTCTTTTGCCTGGCAGTGATATAATGTATATGGTTTCCGCCAAGTTGAAATATGAGAGTGAGATTGTAGGTGGACAAACCTAAGGAAACATCTGACCCGAAAAGGTCAAACGGCAAACAAGTTGTTCTAAATGTGCCTGGTGACCAGTCCATGGTCGATTTGTTAGGCCATAGAGATGAATTGCTGAGGATTGTTGAAGGCTCGTCCAATTGTGACATTTTAGTCCGAGGGAATGAGATAACAATCTCAGGCACGGAAAAGGACGTCGAAACGGTCGCCATAATCTTCAAGGAGCTTCTGAATTTGCTTTCCTCAGGACAAGCTCTTTCTCCTGAAAGTGTTGAACACACAATCGAGCTGGTCAAGGGAGAAGAAGGAATCACCCCCACTCAAGTTTTCACAGACACGATTTTGGTCCACAGGGGCAAGGTGATTAGACCGAGGACCCTGGGCCAAAAGAAATATGTTGATTCAATCCGCAACACCACAATCACTTTTGTGATTGGTCCCGCAGGCACGGGCAAGACCTACTTGGGAATGGCCATGGCAGTGCAGGCATTAAAGAACAAGGCCGTCGGAAGAATCATCCTGACCAGGCCGGCGGTGGAGGCAGGAGAAAAACTTGGCTATCTGCCGGGAACTTTGTTCGAGAAAGTCGATCCCTATCTTCGTCCGCTATACGACGCTCTATACGATATGATGGAAGCGGAGTATTTCCATGGACTAATGGAGCAGGGAACGATCGAGGTGGCGCCGCTGGCTTATATGCGAGGGAGAACTCTCAACGATTCCTTCATAATCCTAGATGAAGCCCAAAACACATCGCCGGAGCAGATGAAAATGTTCCTAACCCGTTTGGGTTTTGGCTCGAGGGTTGTTGTTACCGGGGATGTTACCCAGATCGATCTTCCATCGGGACAGAAATCCGGTCTCATTGTGATTGAGAAAATTCTTGCCGGCATAGAAGGCATCAGTTTTCTGCACCTAACTGCCAGAGATGTCGTGAGACATAAGATAGTCCAGAGAATCGTCGAGGCTTACAAGAAATTTGACGAAAACCAGGATCAGAAAACCGGAAGATAGGAAAGATCAAACCATAGATGGATTTGAAAATTGAAAAAATCCTAAAAGGCATAAAGAATAATTTTGTGAGGACTAACCCCAATTTTCGCCGGATTCTTCTGCTATTCGGGGCTTTTCTTTTTCTATCCGGAACTCTTTTGATCGATTTCATTCCAAAAGGAATCAGAGACATTCAAGTCGGGAGACCGAGCACCGAAACGATTACCGCTCCTCGCAATATCGAGTTCATCGATAGAGAACTCACTGAAAAACTGAAGCAGAAGGCTGCCAACAGCGTTGAGCCGGTCTCTAAATATGACCCGGTGGCTACCGCACAGGTGAAACACAGAATCCACGGTTTTTTTGATTCAATTAAGCAAGTCAAATCCGACCCCGCTCTAGATCACGATCAGCAGATAGAAAAAGCCGAGGAGAGAGTCGGCGCTCTTTTTTCGGATGACCTGCTCAGAACCGCTCTTTCCCTTTCCGACGAAGATCTGGATACGTTGGAAACCAGCACAATTGAGATAATTGACCAGGTGATGAGAGATAAGATCCTGGACGACGACGTCAAAGTCAAAAAGGATGAGATTGAGTTGATCGCGTCAAGTCTTCCGTACGGACGAAGCCGGAATAACCTGATAGCCAAACTTGGCGCCGGCTACTTGAGACCGAATTACAGCTATGATGCTGCGAGGACAAAGACACTGCGTGCTGAGGCGGCTGCAGGAATTAAGCCGCAGGTAGTGACAAAAGTAAAGGACGAAGTAATCGTTCGCGAGGCTGAGATAGTCACTCAGGAACACCTAAGAATCCTGAGAAAGCTGGATTTGCTCTCCGTACAATTCGAGATTGCCAAAATCCTCGGTATACTGCTTCTGGTCTTCGGCATCTTGGTCATTTGCAGTATTTACCTTTTCAAATACCAAAAGCCGATCTATGCCAGATTCCCCTTATTGCTTCTTTTGGCGATCTTGCTTGGCTCAATTACGGTCCTGGCAAAGGTGATAACTTCTTTTCAGATTCCTCCTCTTATTATTCCGATTGCCGGAATCGCCATGCTCACGACGATACTCTTCAATTCAAGGACTGCCATCGTCATAGTCATAATAAGCAGCTTGCTTACAGGGGTTATGGTTAAGGATGGTTTTCAATATGTTACTGTGAGCATTTTGAGCAGTCTCTTAGCAATCTACCTGGTTTCAAGGATTTCCCGCCGAACCGATCTTACAAAAGCCGGGATAATTGTCGGCCTGGGCATGGCTTATCTGGGCCTTTCAGTTAGCTTGATAACAGGCTTGGACATTAAGGATGTTTTTGTAAACAGCGGATGGGGTTTGGCCAGCGGGTTTGCATCATCCATCTTGACCATAGGAACCCTTCCCTTTTTTGAGTCGGTCTTTGATATCACAACCGACATACGACTGCTCGAGCTTTCAGATCCTACTCAGCCTCTTCTAAAGGAACTCATGGTGAAAGCTCCGGGTACCTACAATCACAGCATAATTACGGCGAATTTGACGGAAGGTGCCGCCGAAGCCATCGGAGCAAGTCCTCTTATTGCCAGAGTCGGTGCATACTATCACGATATCGGCAAAATAAAACGGCCCTTCTTTTTCGTCGAAAATCAGCTGGGCGGCGAGAACCCACACGACCGGACCAATCCAAACCTGAGCTATCTCATCATAACCGCCCATGTGAAGGAGGGTGTTGAGGTAGCAAATAAATACAAGCTCCCGGCTGAGATAGTCGATATCATCAGAGAACATCATGGCACCAGCGTTGTCACGTATTTCTTTCATCGAGCCAAAGAGAGGAAAGGCAAAGAAGAAGTATCCGAGGCGAGATTCCGCTATTCCGGTGATAAGCCGAAGACCAAAGAAGCTGCTTTGGTCATGCTTGCCGATTCCGTTGAAGCGGCTGCGAGAACTGTCTCCAAGCCTTCTCCGAACCGGCTTGAACAGTTAATCAAGAAGATCATTCAGACAAAGCTGAAAGACGGTCAGCTGGATGAAAGCTTGCTGACCATGAGCGACATGGAGAAGATCACTAAGAGCTTTGTTCAAAGCATCACTACTATTTATCATTCCAGAATAGAATATCCCGAAGGAGAGGTTGTGCCGTTCACAAGAGGTCGGCCTGCGCATGGAAGTTCTAATAAGTAATCGCTCCGGAGTTACCGTCAACACTGACCTCTTACGCGAGTTAGCCGAAGAGATTCTTGCTCTTGAAGGGGTTGATGCACGGGCGGAATTGAGCATAGCTCTTATCGATGAGAGTGAAATTAAGAGACTGAATGCCGAATACAGAGGAATTGACAAGCCTACCGATGTGCTTTCTTTTCCGCAATCCGATGACGGTTTCGACGGTCCGCTTTTGCTGGGCGACATCCTCATTTCGCCACAGGTCGCCCAAGCGCAATCGCTTGAATATCAAAACTCCTTTGATAAAGAGATGGCGATATTACTCATTCATGGTGTTCTGCATCTGCTCGGTTATGACCACGAAAGTCAGGACGAAGCAAGAATAATGGAAGCCGAAGAAGAAAAAATCCTAAACGGTTTTCTTGCAAGGAAGAAAGCTCAATGAGACAAAATAGACCTCTGACCAAGAGTTTCAACGATGCGATCGCGGGAATTATTTATGTTCTAAGAACCCAGCGGAACATGCGGATACATTTTACTATTGCCGCGGTTGTTTTTATCGGGAGCCTGCTGCTCGGTGTTACGAGGCTGGAGCTAATTGCAATTTTATTTGCCGTCTCACTGGTTATAGTGGCGGAACTCCTCAACACGGCTGTTGAGTCCGCAATCGATGTCGTTACAACCAGTCTCGACCCTTTGGCCCGCATCGCCAAAGATGTTGCTGCTGCGGCTGTGCTTGTCGCCAGTTTTAACGCGATTCTGCTTGCTTACTTGATATTCTTTCACAGACTCAATCCGTTTACCCTGCAAATCCTTGAGACTTTGCGGGAATCTCCGATTCATCTGACATTGATCGGTCTACTTTTAGTAATATTGGTGGTGATTTCAAGTAAAGCATGGTTGGGCCAGAAGAGTTTCTTGAGGGGTGGTTGGCCCAGCGGACACAGCGCATTGGCATTCTCGATTGTCGTCGCCATCGCTTATTTGTCGAAAAACTCAACGGTGGCTACTCTTGCGGCTTTGGGCGCGGTTATCACATCGCACAGCCGGGTGGAAGCGGGCATTCACTCATTTATCGAGGTGGTATCCGGAGCGGTGCTGGGTATTTTGACAACTCTTCTTGTATTTCAGTTGTTTTATATGTATAGGTAGAGAAGAAAATGCAAAATGAAAAATGGTTATATCAAGGAATATCAGGGAGTATAAGGAAATATAAGGGAAGATGAAGGATTAGAATCCTTTGTTTTGTCTTTCATCTCTTACTTTCTTGATTTTTCTAGAACTTTTGAAATTTGCATTTTGAAATTTGTATTTTGCAATGGTTTATCGCATTCTCGGGAGGAGATCTTTTTGGCGCTTTCTAATTTAATATCACTCATCGGTTTTGTCATTCTGCTCGTGCTGTCGGCCTTTTCTTCCGCTTCGGAAACGGCGCTTGCTTCAGTAAGCCATATCAGAGTGAAGCGCATGCTTGAGGAAAAAACAAAAGGCGCGGAAACTCTCAATAATCTGCTGGCGCATCCGAGCCGGTTTCTTGCCGCCATCCTAATTCTCAACAATTTGGTGAATATCGCCGCTGCGTCTCTGGCGACCGTCCTAGCGGTTCGATACTTTGAATACCTCGGCTTGAGACTGTATGCCGGCTACATAACCGGCATCTCAACCGGCATTGTGACCTTTCTTGTTCTGGTCTATGGAGAAATCACTCCCAAAACATACGCGGCTCAGAATGCGGAAAAAGTCTCTCTCTTAGTTGCAAGGCCGGTCTCTTTCCTTGTAACGATCCTTTTTCCCGTCGCCCGGGTCTTCATCGCCATCGCCAACTTTTTTACCAAACTGCTTGGCGGAAAGACAATGAGGGAGGGTCCGTTCCTAACGGAAGAAGAGATGAAAACCATGGTAACGGTTGGTGAAGAGGAAGGCGTGATCGAAGAGGAAGAAAAGGAGATGATCCATTCCATATTTGAATTCGGGGACACGATCGTCAAAGAAGTAATGGTGCCGAGGATGGATATGGTCTGCGTGGAGAATACCGCATCCGCCGAGGACGTCTTGGGCATAATAACAAAAGAAGGTTTCTCAAGAATTCCAGTGTACGAAGAGAGCATTGATAACATCATAGGCATTGTCTATGCAAAGGATTTGCTGATGGTTGACAAGAGCGGCAAAGAAAAAATGACTATTTCGGTCAAAACGCTCATGAGGCCGGCTTACTATATCCCGGAAACTAAGAAGGTAAATGAACTCCTGCGCGAGTTGCAGAAGAAAAGACAGCATATGGCCATAGTCGTTGATGAGTACGGAGGGACTGCCGGTTTGGTCACAATCGAGGATCTGCTTGAGGAAATCGTAGGGGAGATTTTTGATGAATACGATCTGGAAGAGGTCTTGATCGAGGAGGTTGATGAAAATAACGTAAGGGTTGACGCCCGCGTGAATCTTGACAAGATCAACGAATTTCTTGAGATGGCTCTGCCTGAGGAGTATGAGTTTGAGACGATCGGCGGTTTTGTCTATAGTCTTGTGGGCAAGATTCCGATGGCCGGAGAGAAAATCGAGTATGACAATTTGATTTTTACGGTTGAAAAACTGGTCGGCCGGAGGATCTCAAAAATATTGATTACCAAGAAGCCGTCGGATAATGAAGCCGATGAACCGACGGAGGAAGAGAAGGAAACATAATGGAAACCCTAGACTTGGTTGAGTCGGCCAAAAACGCGCGAGAAAAGGCGTACGCTCCGTATTCAAACTTTAAGGTGGGAGCCGCGCTTCTTACCGGGGACGGCCGGGTATTTACCGGATGCAATATTGAAAACGCCGCTTACGGAGACGCCATCTGTGCGGAAAAGGTGGCAATAATAAAAGCTATCTCCGAAGGCTCATGCGATTTTTCCGAGCTGGTTGTGGTCGCCGATTCAGAAGAACCGTCAAGCCCGTGCGGGTCCTGCCGGCAGATCCTATTTGAATTCAACCCGGATCTGCTTGTTACGATGGTCAATTTAAAAGGCGATAAGATGGCAATGAAGGTTAAAGAACTAATGCCGTACGCGTTTGCCCTAAGGCATGGAAACAAACTTCTGTGACCTAAGAAAACGATGTGCGATGAGCGACTAGCGATCAGCGATTA
>Ga0214473_10001223_pt1 | contig 34592 bp, 34 predicted proteins | sample RVTome_7_FD_203509 | JGI IMG/M metagenome (GOLD analysis project Ga0214473, IMG submission 203509) | Soil microbial communities from uranium-contaminated site in the Upper Colorado River Basin, Wyoming, United States - RVT98D197 | ecosystem: Environmental > Terrestrial > Soil > Contaminated >... | reverse complement strand
GTCGGGCTCGCGAATGTGAGAAACGGCCGGACGGGCGAAGGGTTTTTCGTTGTCGAATCTCCCTGTCGCTGTCGGTGAGATTCCCGGAGGGGTGGCCGAGTGGTTGAAGGCGTCCCGCTTGAAACGGCCCCGGGACGCCGCCGAGCGTGACGGTTCTTTCGTTGTCGAATCTCCCTGTCGCTGTCGGTGAGATTCCCGGAGGGGTGGCCGAGTGGTTGAAGGCGTCCCGCTTGAAACGGGATGACCGCAAGGTCCGTGGGTTCGAATCCTACCCCCTCCGCCAATCTGACGGGGCGACAGCGACGGCCGACAGGGACAGCGACCCCGCATTCAAGTGTTGAACCGATCCGCCGGAGGCGGATCAACCGGCCAACGCGATGATCGGTTGTCAGTTGTCGGTTGTCAGTTTTGCATTGGGGCATTCAGCGGAGAGGTGGCCGAGCGGCCGAAGGCAGCCGCCTGCTAAGCGGTTGGTCGGGTAAAACTGGCCCCCGGGTTCGAATCCCGGCCTCTCCGCCATTCCAGATAAGGTGCGTGGCCGGGCGAGAATGGGCCGCGCCCGCGAGGCTGGCCGCCGCCAGGACGAGGCGGCTGACGCAGATGACAGTGCAGGGTCCCGGCATCAGAAAGCTGATCCTCTCCGGCGTGGCGGTGGCAATTCCGCTGGCGGCGGTGGCTCTCTATTTCGCCATCTTCGATCAGCCGTCACCCCCGCCCCGTTCCGCCCAGGCGCCACCGGATGCGTCTGCGTCGGCCGGGCAACCGGACTCGGGGCAGGCACCGCTTCCGCCGAATCATCCCCCGGTCGGCGAGCAGCCGGGCAGCCCGCAGGCGTCGGGCGGCGAGCAGGGGGGCGGACAGACGGGCGGCGGGATGAACGTGCCTGAGGGCCATCCGCAGGTGGGTGGGGCCGGGAGGCCGGTTCGCCTTCCGGAGGGAGTCAAGAGGAGATGGCAGGCCGTGAAGCTGCAGGTGGAGGAGAAGAGCGGCGGCAAACCCCCCGAGGTCTTCACGGTGAAGCTGGGCGGGCAAGTGTCCATTCCGGGGAGCACGCTGCGCGTGAAGGTGGGCGAGTTCCTGCCGGCCCTGCAGGTGAGCGGCGGGGAGATCACGTCGGCATCCAACGAGCCGACCAATCCCGCCGTCCTGGTGACCGTGTCGGAGGACGGCAAGGACACCTTCAAGGGCTGGCTGTTCAGCAAGTTTCCCGACATGCAGCCCTTCGAGCACCCGAGGTACCGTATTACGCTGGTGGAAGGCGTGCCGAAGGGCTAGTGCCCTCGCAATTTCAAATGGAAAATCGACAACTGACAACCGGCCAACTCGCTCCCAGATGGTCGGTTGTCGGTTGTCCGTTGTCAGTTTTACATTGAGCATTTTCAACAGCGGAGAGGTACCGAAGCGGTCGTAACGGGCCCGCCTCGAAAGCGGGTTGGGGGGCAACTCCCACGTGGGTTCGAATCCCACCCTCTCCGCCATTCTGACGGGGCGGCAGCGACGGCCGACAGGGACAGCGACCCCGCAATTTCAAATGGAGAACCGACAACCGTCAACCGGCCAATACGATGATCGGTTGTCAGTTGTCGGTTGTCAGTTTTGCATTGGGGGCATTCAGCGGAGAGGTGTCCGAGTGGCTGAAGGAGCACGCCTGGAGAGCGTGTGTGGGGGAAACTCCACCCCGGGTTCGAATCCCGGCCTCTCCGCCAGCCCCCTTCGGGTCGCGGCCGGTCCACGGGGGTGTTCTGCTCAATTTCAAATGGAAAACTGAGAGTGTGTGAAGAAATCGTCGCTGGGTTGCGAGCGTGACTGTAACCTCTTGATTTTCCGGGACTGAAGAATGCGCTTGGCGATGATTCACTGATTCTTTCACACACTCTCGGTTTTGCATTGGTGTAGTCGCGTGTCGAGTGGGCGCCGGAGGGTTCACGCGGCGTTGATGATCGGGTCTCGCGCAGGGTAGCCCTGTGAACCCCGCCAGGTCCGGAAGGAAGCAACGGTAAGCAGCGAGCGGCCCGTGCCGCGAGGCCACCCGATCGGAGTCGCGCAGGCCCTCCGGCGCTCGCATATTCTAGCCCGGATAATTCACGAACGGACCCGCGAATTCTCCGGAGCAAATGACCAATGACCAATTTCCAATGACCAATGATGGTGGGCCCGCACAGCGCGCCGTCAAGGACCACCACAGAAATGCCCTCCGCCATTGGTCATTGGCCATTGGGATTTGGTCATTCCCCGTGATTATTCGCGAATAATCCGGGCTAACCCCCCAGAGGAGCAATGGCGTACCAGGTCATCGCACGTCGGTGGCGACCGCAGGTCTTCGATCAGGTGGTGGCCCAGCGGAACGTCACCGAGACCCTCAAGAACGCCATCGCCACGGATCGGGTGGCCCACGCCCTGCTCTTCGCCGGGCCGCGTGGCGTCGGCAAGACGACGACAGCCCGCATCCTCGCCAAGGCCCTCAATTGCGCCCAGGGACCCACCCCCACCCCCTGCGGGACCTGCCAGCCGTGCGCGGAGATCGCCGCCGGTCGCTCCCTGGACTGCCTCGAGGTGGATGCCGCCTCCAACACCCAGGTGGAGAAGACGCGCGACCTCCTGGAGACCGTGCAGTACGCGCCCACACGGGGACGCCACAAGGTGTACATCATCGACGAAGCCCACATGCTCTCCACCAGTTCTTTCAACGCCCTGCTGAAGACGCTGGAGGAGCCGCCGCCCCGCGTCGTCTTCATCCTGGCGACGACTGAGCCTCACCGGATCCCGGCCACCATCCACTCGCGGTGCCAGCGACACGACTTCCGGCTCCTCGGCGTGGCGGAGATCGTCGGGCGACTGCGCGAGATCGCCGCGGCGGAGCGGGTTGCGGTCGACGACGGGACCCTGGCCGTTCTGGCGCAGGCGGCGGGCGGGAGCCTGCGGGATGCCGAGAGCCTCCTCGACCAGGCCATCACCAGCCTCGGGAACCGCCTGGAGCCCGAGCGCGTCGCCGACCTCCTGGGGCTGGTCCAGGCCGACGTGCTGGCCGAGGCCGCCGAGGCGATCCTGGCCCGGGATGCGGCCCGGGTCCTCCGCCTGGCGGATCGGCTGGCGTCTCACGGCCAGGACCTGCGCCAGTTCGCGCTTGAACTCATCGGGCACCTGCGCGACCTCGCGATCCTCAAGGTCTGCCCCGAGCCGGGTCCGCTGCTCGAGGGGGCGCGCGTGGGCCGGGAGGTGGCGCGTCGACAGGCAGAGCGCGCCAGCGTCCCCGAGCTGGAGCTGATGATCCGAACCCTCCAGCAGGCGGAGGGGGAGATGCGCCGGGCCGCCCAGCCGCGGTTTCTGCTCGAGATGGCGCTCCTGCGCCTGACGGAGATCCGCCATCTCCAGGCACTCGGAGACATTCTGAGCCGGCTCGTGGCCCTGGAGGGCCGGCTGCCCGGTGGATCGCCGGCGGCGACGACAGCAGAACTCCCGCTGTTCGGTCCCCGCCCCACGCCCATTGACCGGCCGGTGCGGATGGCAGAGGCCGCAAATGCGTCGCCGGCGCCGGGTCCCGTTCGGCCGCCCGACACCCCGAGCGCCCAGGCCGCGGCCTTGGACATCGCCACGGGCTGGGCAGCCCTGGTGGGGCGCCTACGCGGGCGCAAGCGCCTGGCATCGGTGCTGACCGAGGTCCAGCCGGCTGGGCTGGAGGCCGAGACCCTCACCCTGGAGGTGAAGAACGGGAACGCCTTCGTACGCGACACGCTGGAAGATGCCGAGACGCGCCGACTGATCGCCGACGCCGCGGCCGAGGGCTACGGCCGCCGCCTGCGGGTCGAGTATCGGTTCGCCGCGCCCCCACCCCTCCGCCTGGATCCAGTGGGGGAGGTCCGTCGGCCCCCCGCCGCTCCGTCGGGCGTCCGGGATCACCCGCTGGTCCGGGAGGCCCTGGATCTCTTCGGCGGGACGGTGGTCCGCGAGGTCGGCACATAGGGAGGACCCATGAAAGATCTCGGCGATCTCATGAAGCAGGCCCAGCGGATGAAGGCCGAGATGGATCGCATCCAGGCCGAGGTGGCAGCTAAGACCGTGGAGGGGAGCGCCGGCGGTGGCATGGTGACGGTGCTGGCCAACGGGAAGGGCGAGATCCTCTCGGTGCGCATCGACCCCGAGGTTGCCCGGGGCGAGGATCAGGAGATGCTGCAGGACCTGGTGACGGCCGCGGCCAACGACGCCCTGCGGAAGGCGCGGGAACTTCTGGCCCAGGAGGTCTCGCGCGTGGCCGGCGGGCTCGGCCTGCCGGGCCTGCTCTAGGCCGAGGAGATCCGGGGTCGTGGCCGGGATCACACCTTCTGCGCTGTCGGCCTTGATCGAAGAGTTGGTGCGCCTGCCCGGCGTTGGCCCGAAGACGGCCCAGCGCTTGGCCTTTCACCTGCTCAAGGTGCCGCGCGAGACCGCCGTGGCGTTGGCGGAAGCCGTCGTGGCGCTCAAGGACCGGACGCGGCTGTGCGCGCGCTGCTTCAATATCGCCGAGGAGGACCTCTGCGGCGTGTGCCAGGATCCCCGCCGCGACGGTCAGATGCTCTGCGTGGTGGAGGAGGTCAACGATCTGCTGGCGATCGAGAAGACGAAGGAGTTCCGCGGGCTCTATCATGTCCTCGGCGGGTCGCTCTCGCCGCTGGACGGGCGCGGGCCGGACCAGATCCGGGCGAAAGAAATGACGGCGCGCTTGCAGGCAGGCGGGGTCCGCGAGGTCATCCTGGCCACCAACCCCAATGTCGAAGGGGAGGCAACGGCGCTCTACCTGCTGCGGCTGCTGAAGCCGTTCGCGGTGAAGGTCACGCGGATCGCGCGGGGGCTGCCCATGGGTGGGGACCTGGAGTACGCGGACGAGGTGACGCTGGCGCGCGCGCTGGAGGGCCGCCGCGAGATCACGTGACGGGCGAGGCCACACGGCATGTACGGGACAGACCTGACGCTCTACGAGGAGGACGAACGCCGCTTCGCGGCCGTGCTGCAGCGGCTCTGCACGGATTCCAAGAGCCGGGCGGTCTTCCTCATCGACAAGAGCGGGCAACTCATCGCCTCGGCGGGGGAGACGGCCAGCGTGGACACCACCTCCCTGGCCTCCCTGACGGCCGGCAACATTGCCGCGACCGGGGGCCTGGCCCAACTGCTGGGCGAGAAGGAGTTCAGCGTCCTCTTCCACGAGGGGGAAAAGGAGCACCTGCACATCTCCGTGGTGGCGCAGCGGGGGATCTTGGTTGTTCTCTTCGACCAGCGGTCATCCCTGGGGCTGGTCCGCCTGCGGGTCAAGCGCGCGTCCGAGGACGTCACCCGAATCTTTTCCGATATGGTGGCGCGCACCCAGCAGGAGGCAGGCCGGGGTCGGGCGGCGTTTCAAACGGAGTTCGCCCAGATCACCGACGAGGACATCGACAGCTTGTTCAAGCGCTGAGGCGGCGGCGTGTCCTTCATCAACTACGCGGCGCGGGAGATCAACTGCAAGCTGGTCTACTACGGTCCCGGACTCTGCGGGAAGACCACCAACCTGCAGTACATCTATTCCAAGGTGGATCCCAGCAGCAAAGGCAAGCTCATCTCCCTGTCCACGGAGACGGAACGGACCCTCTTCTTCGACTTCCTGCCCCTGGAGCTGGGGACGATCCGCGGCTTCAAGACGCGGTTTCATTTGTACACGGTGCCCGGGCAGGTCTTCTACGACGCCAGCCGGAAGCTCATCCTCCGGGGGGTGGACGGCGTGATCTTCGTGGCCGACTCCCAGGTTGACCGGATGGAATCCAACATCGAGAGCCTGGAGAACCTGGAGGGCAATCTCGCCGGGCAGAACATGAAGCTGGAGATCATGCCCTTCGTCCTGCAGTACAACAAGCGGGACCTGCCCAACATCGTGCCCGTCGAGGAGCTGCAGGCGGCCCTGAATCCCCGCCACGCACTCTGGTTCGAGGCCTGCGCGCCCAAGGGCATGGGCGTTTTCGAGACGCTGAAGGGCGCCGCGAAGCTGGTCCTGAATGACCTGAAGAAGAAGACCTGACGCGCAACCGGCTTGCGACGCCGCCGCCCGGCTGGTATAGTACCCCCCGTCAGGCCTACGGCCTGCGAACTCAAAATTTCAAACCGACAACTGACAACCGGCCAATTCTCCGAGTCGAAGTGGTTGACCGGTTGTCAGTTGTCCGTTGTCGGTTTTACATTGGGGTGGTCTCCGGTAGCTCAATGGTGCCCGCCCGCCCGAAGACCCCAGGCGGATCGGGCGGGGAGCGAGCGGCTGTTAATCCCGCGGGACGCGGGATTCGAGCCCGGCCGGGGACACGGCGAGAGGGGAAATTCAGAGCGTCTTGAGAGGCTCGATCAGCCGACAACCATCTGCTCGGAACCAGGGGGCTCCCCGGGCAGGTCAGAGAATAGAGATTCCCCGGTAGCTCAATGGTGGAGCGAGCGGCTGTTAACCGCTAGGTTGCAGGTTCGAGCCCTGCCCGGGGAGCCAAAAGAAGACCACGAGATGGCCCGCGAGATCTTGTTTTTCGCGGGCCTTTGTGTTGCAGGGCCGAGCGGCAGTTAATCCCGCGGGACGCGGGATTCGAGCCCTGCCCGGGGAGCCAATCAGGCTGCACGCAGATAGCCCGCAGGCCATCCCGCCTTGCGGGCTATCCTGTCTCAACCGGGAATATCCGTGACCGTCTGGGTGTATATCCTCCGGAGCGAAACGACTGAAAGGTTCTATTGCGGCCAGACAAGTGATTTGAGTGGGCGCGTCAGACAGCATAATGATCCTAAAAATCGGAAGACCAAAACGACAAAGAGATTCGAAGGGCCGTGGAAGCTCGTCTGGTTCAAGGTATGCCTGAGCCGACGCGAGGCCATGAAGCTAGAGCAGTCCATCAAGAAGAGGGGCATATCCAGGTTCTTGCGGGAGGCTCCGGTGAGCTAGAGTCGCGAGCGGCTGTTAATCCCGCGGGACGCGGGATTCGAGCCCTACCCGGGGAGCCACAGAGATGAGGGACCCAGCCGACATTGGTTGGGTCCCTCGCCGTCTTCTGGGCTCCGTATGTGGTATGTGTATATCTGTGACCGGCGCGGGCAACTCTACACGGGGATCACCACAGACCTTGAGCACCGGATGCAGCAGCACGGGGCGCATCTGCTCTACAGTGAAAGCTTTGAGGACAAGCACTTGGCCGCCCGCAGGGAACGTGAGATCAAAAGCTGGCGCCGCGAGAAGAAACTTGCCCTGATCCGAGAGCCCAAGGTGAGCTTGCCCTGAGTGGAACGAAGGGAGCCCTGCCCGGGGAGCCACACGGAAACATAAGAGAAAGCCCGTGAGTCCAAGAGGTCCGCGGGCTTTCGTCTTTTCGTCAGGTTCCTGGCAGGTGCAAGACAGAACGACGGATGACGGTGGACGACGGAATTGAACCGCCACCAGAGCCGCCAGGAGACCACATGTGGTTCCTGGAACGGCTCACCGCGCCTGCGACATTCTGCTTGACTCGCCAACCAGGATTGGCGATCTTTCGCCTGGCCTCAAACTCTTGGTGGGCGCACGGGTCGGATGTGTGGAGCATCCGGCCCCACGGCCCAAATGTAGGCCCTTATCCTAAAGGAGGTGGCGCATGGCAGAGCCAAAGCTCAAATGGGTCGGGCACAAGCGCTCAGACCAGCCAGATGTTCGCTTCTACCTTCCCAGGCATGATCCGAAACTCACCGAGCGATTGTGGATACGCCCGAAGCTTGAGGCGTGCGACCGGCCCTGCACACAGAAGATCGAGTTGTTTCCCAAGACGCAAGTGGATGGCCATACCGGGTACGGGTACTTCATGCTGAACGTTGACGGGTATCGCTACCTCAATTGTTACCTGATCTCGGACCCATTGAACAGCAGCAATCAACGGGGCTTTACCCTCGAAGTTTCGTTTGCCCTCGAGCCCTTTCAACAGGGAATCGGCTATTACGGGGAGACGGAGGCCTTCTTCAATGCCGAGGAGTATTATGACCCCGGCCAGAATGAACACCACCTCATTCGGCTCAGGACCAGCGACCTCATGTCCACCGGCGGGCTACCGTGGATCGGAGGAAAGAATCTGGTCCACATCCTCCGGGTCCCGGTGATGGGGCCGTATGTGAGAGCCTCGGTGTTTAACAAGGATAGCCAGAAACGGTCGGCTCGGGTTGTGGCGTACGCAACGACCTGAGGCGTTGGAGGAGGAGAAACGACAGGCGGGTTGACGGTCGGCGCAGAACCGATTGCAATGAAGACGGCGAAGGGAGAAGGTCAAGCCCGGGGGCTAGCCCTTCCGGATGGGCCGGGATGGGCGCGTGGGGCGAGGCGGTGGCTGGGCGTGCTCGCGGATGGCCGGGCGAAAGATCTCCAGCGCGGCCAGGTACTCGGCATAGAAATTCTTGGAGGCAAAACCGAACCGGGGGCCGGTGTAGCGGGCGATGATCTCCTCGACCGCGCTGCTGCCGACTGCCGCCCGGGCTGCCAGGACCCCTTCCATGCCGTGGTGATAGGCCATGAGAGCCAGGGGCCAGGATCCCAGGGTCTCGTAGTTGTGCCGGAGCAGCCTGGCGGCGGCCTCGGTGGCCCGGATCGGATCCCGGCGATCATCGCGCCCGCGCGTGATGGTGAGGTAGCGTTTGCCGGTGGGCGCGACGAATTGCCAGAGACCCACGGCGCCAGCCCTGGATCGGGCCTGCGGATTGAAGGCGGACTCCACCAAGGGCAATGCGGCCAATTCTTCAGGGACGTTGTGGCGGTGCAGGATGGAGAGGATGCGGGGCAATAACCCGCGAGCCCGCTGCATGCCCTCCTCTACTTTCTCCCGGACTCCCTGCTGAACCCGGATGTTGGCGGCGGCGCGAAGCAGGCCCTCTGGTGGGCAGGGGCACCCCCAGGCCTGGTCCACCCAGCGCCCCTCGATCCCCAAGGCCTCCGGCGGGATGCTCCGGGCCAGGCTGACGAGAATCACCTCGTACCGCTCCCGTGCGCGCTCAATCTCGGGTTTGGCCAGCTCCTCGGCGCGGCGCTCATTCGTGGTCCCGTTGACCTGGACAACATCATAGATCACGTGCAGGTTGTCCCGGTCGTGGAGGACGAAGTCGCCCACCCCGAATTCGGTGTACATCCGCTTCCAGAATTCGACGCTGGCATGCAGGGCGGGGGGCTTGGGGAAGTGAGGACTGATGCCTACGGCGTCGCTTGCCGCGGCCGCGGGGGAGAGCCGTGAAAGGACGAGAGGGAAGGCCAGGATAACGAGCGGGAGTCCGCGCCAACGGGACGCCGGCATTCGATCACCGTTGCGGCCGGCGAGCGCGTCGGAGCGATATGCCCGGGATCGGCCCATGGAGGTGGTTACCACGCGGCGGAGTGCATACATGTCATCGGCTACACGGGCAGCTCCGCCCCACAAAGCTCCCCCGCCAAGACGAGAAGCTGCTCTCCAGTAAAAGGCTTCTGGAGGACACGATGCACGCCGCGCTGCCCGCATTCTCCCGTTACCGTCTGGGGATCATGTCCACTGATCAGCAGAGTGGGCAAGCCAGGGAGAATCGCCTGACACCATCGGATGAGTTCAAGGCCACTCATCCGGGGCATGTCGTAGTCGGTGACCAAGAGGTCCACCGGCACCGCTTCCAGGATCCGCACCGCCTCGATCCCATCCGAGGCCGTGTGCACCCGGCAACCCGCCCTTTTCAAAACATCGCCGAGAGATAGCCGGATCGCCTCATCATCATCTGCGACCAGCACCCGAAGCTCGCGTCTCGCCTCTCCCATGAGTCTCCGCACCTTCCCCATCCCTAAGCCCCGCCTTGCGTTGGGCAAGTTTCGTTCCCGCTCCCTCGGGAAAGTCGGGGCCCTGGCTCGGTCGCCGCAAACCCCCTGGATTCACAGGGGGTGCCTACGCCGAGGGCGCTGCCAGTTACGGCGAAAGAGACGACACGGTCGCAAGATCACAGTGCAAACTTTTCGCTGCCGGACGGCCAATGACGGCCCGCACGCAAGACCTTGCAGCCAGAAGGCGCGCCGGTCGGCAGGCGAATAGGACGGTAAGAATCCCTGAAACCCCACCGGACGCTCATCGTCACCGCCCGACGGCCCCGTGGGTACCCTCCTTGCACTCTGCCTGTGGCCCGTGGGCATCATCTCTTCTATCTTCTAGTAGTCAAGCGGTACGGCCGCGGAATCTTGAGTTGCAGGTGTGCGGCCGTCGGTGTATCACCTGGCGGAACACGTTCCAGGCAGTGTCCCCTCCGGGCCGGGGAATTCCGAGACGCAGAGATGACTGAGCGCAGAGATGACGGCCGGGCCAGCGGTCCAGCTCCGGATGGCGGCCGATCGGGTGACGCGTCCACCGGTTCAGCCAGGGTGGTGATGTGGACGACCGTGATTCGCCGGGTGATCCTCGGGCTCCTTGTGGGGGCGCTCGTGTCCGCGCTTGGCGTTCGCCTGGCGATGGACGTTGCGCAGATCACCGCGCTGGATGCCGAAGAGAGGCCGAGCGTGATGAGAATCGCAGGGAAGTCGGCCGCGGGTCGAATGTACCGAGCGCAGCCGCCAACCGCACGAGATCGCGGCGGGAGGCGCGGCGAGTGAGGGGGCGGCGTGTCGGGATCTCGAGGAGAAAAACAGGCGAGGCCTGTCGGCCAGAGGATGGTGGAGGATGCAGCGCCGCAGGGCCGGCAAAGTCCCCAGCGGGGGATGTATCGCGCGAGGAAACCGGTACGAAGAAAGGCTACGGCCGCGGGCGGCTTGACGACGGGCGAGATGGGCGCAGGCGCAGCCCGTGCTCCCGCCGCCAGAGATTTTCATAGGCGCGGGCCTCGTCCTCCCACGCCTGTCCGCCGCGATGATCGGCTCGGCGAGTTGCGACCTGCCACCAATGGATGAGTTCGTGAACGAGGACGGCCTCCAGCTCGGGCAGGTCGTCAAGGAGGGTGGGGGTGATGAGGATGACATTTTCCCCAGGAAGATAGGCGGCCGTCTGCAGTTGGCCGCCGCCCCTTTGGCCTGTGTGGGCGAATACCGCCTCCTCAAGGCGGGGCGTTACTTCCAGGGCGGGCAAACGTGTCAGATCGGGCACCGGCTGACCCGTCATGCTCGGGAGATGCAGCGCCAGCGTCGTCAGAAGAGAAATCAGGTACTCCATCGCTCTGGGGTTCCTGTCAGCGGGCCCGGGGACACCTTGGTCTCCTGCTCTCACACACCCGCGAACAAGCCTATACCGCCGACCCATATCTTGGCAAGCGCTGAGCCCGGCCCCATGTACTAAGGGGTCCGGAACCTAAATGCAGCGGCCCAGGCTGGGCAGGCAGAACGTCCCCATCCGCCATCCAACTCCCGCTCGCCGGATTTTGGATTGACACATCCTCCCACTTTCGATAGTTTCCCCTGCGAGCGCTCCCGCAGCTTCCTGCGCCGCGCGAGAGTGCTCGCCGACACCGCAAGCGAGCGTCAGGAATCGGCCTCGACCCTGCCCCCGGCGGCCGGACTCCCGGCCGCAGTCTCCGCGGTGTCCTCAGCTTGTGCCCGGTGTGCAGCGCGGGGAATGGGAGATCGTCGTCTGGGGGAATCCGGGGACGATGGGACACCCAGAAGGAATCGTGCGGAGACGGGTGCTGGTCATCGAGGACAACGCCCGCGACCGTGAGCTGGTGATGGATCTCCTGGAAGAGGCGCATTGTGAGATCCAGGTTGCGGAGGGAGGCGGACTGGGCCTGAGCCTGGCCACCGCGGATCCGCCCGATATCATCCTCTTAGATCTCCATCTGCCCGACATGGACGGGTACGAGGTCTGCCGCCTGCTCCGCCAAGACCCGCGAATGCAGGACGTTCCCATCGTCATCATCACGGCCAGCGATGATCCGGCGCTGAACCGACATGCCTACGAGGCGGGGGCCCAGGCGTGCGTCCTCAAGCCGCTCCGCCGAAAGGCCCTTCTGATCACCCTGGAAGCCGCCATGGCCGGCATGCGGCGGGGAAAATCCTCATGACGCCACCCCGGGCATACCTCGGTGAGCGCCGATTTCCCCGGTTCGATGTGGCACTGCCAGTCGTGGGTCGAGTACCGCAATTCCCCGACCAGGATCTCCGCGGGACGGTCCGGAACATCGGGCGGGGCGGCCTGATGGCCGAGTTCCCCGTCGAACTGGTGCCAGGGAGCCAAGTCAACCTCACCCTTCACACGCGGAACGGTTTTCTGCAGGAGACGGGCCGGGTCGTCTGGGCGGCGACCACCGGAGGGACAATCCGGCACGGCATGGCCTTTCTGGAGCCGAAGGATCGTGACTACGGGGGGGATTTCTCCCCCGGTCAGCATGCCGAGGAGGGGTCAGGCCTGGAGCGGGGGTGACTAGAATGGGCGGGGGCGCCAGGGCGGATACTCGGCATCCGCGATCTCGGCCACTGTCTCACCGGGCAGCTCATTGCTGAACGTGATTCCCAGGGTCCTGCCCGAGAAGTCGGAGGGCGGTTGGACCCAGGCGACGGTTCCTGTCAGGACGAGGGGCGGGCGCCGGCTGAGGCTCAAGGTCACCTGGACCCGATCTCCCGGGCGCAGGGCATGCTCCAGCTCCAGGAGGAGGCCGCCCGCGCTGAGATTCTGGGCCTCGCCTCGCCCGGCCGCCCCGCCGGCACCGCTCGCCTCCGTCAGCGCAGGAACCCGGATGGGAAGACGGCCCTGGCCGGGTCGTCGCCGCTCGAAGGACGTTGTCATCACGTGCCCTCCTTGTGCCGTGGGTGCTACCCCGGCCCTGCGATCGCAAGCACCCGGACGTCCCCCCTTCGGGTCATAGGGGACTCAGGAAACCCGCCGGAAGTGTCCGCCCTCTCCCACCAACCCCTTGGGCACGAGAGAGACCTTCCGATCCGGGTCCGCCACCGCCTGTCCCAGATGAAAGGCCTCCACCCCCAGTCGCCGGAGGGCATCCAGGGTCCGGTCGGCGTCAGCGCGGGCGACGACCAGGCAAAAGCCGGTGCCCATGTTGTACACGGCGAACATCTCCTCGTCGCTCACCCGGCCGATTTCCTGCAGGAGGGTGAAGACCGGCTGGGGGGCCGGGAGCGCCTCGAGGACGTAGCCCACCTTGGCCCGGACCCGGGCGAGGTTCAGGAAGCCGTCGCTGGTGATGTGGGACAGGGCCTTGATCTCCAGGCCGGCGCGGAGCAACTCCAGCACCTCTCGCACGTAGATCCGGGTCGGAACCAGGAGCTCCTCGCCGATGGTGCGCCCGAGTTCGGCGATGTACGCGTCCGGCCGGTACTTCGCCTGCTTGAAAAACACCTCCCGCGCCAGCGTCAGGCCGTTGCTGTGGATCCCGCTGCTCCGGAGACCGATGACGGCGTCGCCCGGCTGGATGTCCTGGCCGACGAGGATGCGGCTCGTGGGGACTAGGCCGATGCAGGTCCCCGCTAGATCGAATCCCCGCCCCTCGCGCTCGCCCTTGATGATCTCGCGCACCTGGGCGATCTCTCCCCCCGGGATGGAGATGTTGGCCTGCCGGGCCCCCTCGTGAAGCCCCTTGCCGATCTGCTCGAGAAGGTCCGGATCGGCCTCCTGGACGGCGATATAATCCAGCATGCAGAGAGGCTCGGCCCCGACGCACAGCACGTCGTTGACGTTCATGGCCACGCAATCGATGCCGATGGTGTCGTACTTGTCCAGCATCTGGGCGACGAGGAGCTTGGTCCCCACCCCGTCCGTGGTGAGCGCGAGGCCGAGGCCGTTGCCGAGATCCAGCACGCTGGCGAAGTAGCCGAATTCCAGGGCGGAGCGGTAGCGGCCGAACGCCAGGGTCTTGCCCACCCACGCGAGCAGTCCCGCCAGCCCCGCCTCCTCCTTCGTCGTGTTGACACCCGATGCCGCGTAGCTGGCTTCACTCATGAAACTTTCCCCTTTTCCGCCGAGGAATCGGAAAATCTCCTCTGATCTATCCGCAGATTTCGCAGATTACGCAGATTATTTCGGATGGGGGAGTGCGCAGATTCTCCGGAGCCGTCCCCCCCTTAAAAATCTGCGGAATCTGTGTAATCCGCGGATAAATGAATCTCTCTCCTCTCGCGGCTCTGCGGAGCTATTTGACCGGGGAGCCGGGGGCGGCCTGCTTCTCCGGCGTGACCAGGACGAGGCGGCCGTCCCGATCGGTGGCCGCCAGGAGCATCCCCCGCGACTCGACCCCCATGAGCGTGGAGGGCTTGAGGTTGGCCACAACCACCACCTGCTTGCCGATGAGGTCGGCCGGGGCGTAGTCATTCAGGATCCCGGCCACGATGGTCCGCACCTCGGACCCCACGGCGACCGTCAATGCCACGAGCTTCTTCGACCCCGGGACCGCCCGGGCCTCCCGGACCTCGGCCACGCGCAGGTCGAGGCGGCGGAATTCCTCGATGCTGATCCCTCCGGCCGATGACGACGCCTCGGTCGCGAGCGGCGCCGGTTCCTCCAGCGCAAGCTCGACCCGCGGGAACAGGACCTCCCCCTTGACCATGGGTCGCCCCCCGGCCGCACCCCACCGCCCGGTCTCGCCCAGATGGGCCTCGCGCAGCGGACCGGTGAGGCCGAGCTGCGTCCAGATTTTCTCGCCGGCCGTGGGCATGAAGGGAGAGAGGAACAAGGCGGTCACGCGCAGCGACTCGCAGACGTGCCCCAGGACCCGCGCTGTCGCCTGGCGGTCTCGCTTGGCCAGTTCCCACGGCTTCTGCTCGTCAATGTACTTGTTGCCCGCGGTCAGGACCTCCCAGATCGCCTCCAGCACCCGGTGGAACGCGAACACCTCCATGGCCTCCGCCACCCGCGCCGCCAGCCCCTCCGTCGCCCGGCGAAGCGACCGATCCCCCTCCGTCGCCGAGTCGCCCGGGGGCGGGATGCGACCCTCCAGGTACCGGCCCACCATGGTGAGCGTCCGCTGCAGGAGGTTCCCCAGATCGTTGGCCAGGTCGGCGTTCAGGCGCTTCACCAGCGCCACCTCGCTGAAGTTGGCGTCCAGGCCAAAGACCATTTCACGCAACAGGAAGTAGCGCAAGGCATCCAGCCCGTACTTGTCCGCCAGGTCCAGCGGGGAAAGGGTCCGACCCCGGCTCTTGGACATCTTGGCCTCATCCACCAGCCAGTACCCATGGACGTTGAGGTGGCGGTAGATCGGGATGCCGGCGGCGTGGAGCATGGTGGGCCAGTACACGCCGTGGGGCTTCACGATGTCCTTGCCGATCAGGTGCTGGGCGACCGGCCAGAGGGTGCGGAACAGCTCCCCGTCGGGGTAGTCCAGGGCACTCACGTAGTTGATCAGGGCGTCGAACCAGACATAGGTGACGTACCGATCGTCGAAGGGCAGCGGGATGCCCCACTGGAGGCGCGCGCGGGGGCGCGAGATGCACAAGTCCTCCAGCGGGTCTCGCAGGAAGCCCAGCACCTCGTTCTTGTAGCGCTCGGGGCGGATGAAGTCGGGATGCGCCTGGATGTGGCGGACCAGCCAGTCCTGGTACTTGCTCATCCGGAAAAAATAGTTTTCCTCTTTCACGTACTCCAGCCGCGTCTGGTGGTCCGGGCACTTGCCGTCCACCATCTCCTTCTCGGTGTAGAACCGCTCGCAGCCGACGCAGTAGTAGCCTCCATAGGCGCCGAAATAGATATCCCCGGCCTCGTGGATGCGCTGGAGGATGGCCTGGACGACCCGCGCGTGCCGCGACTCGGTGGTGCGGATGAACTGGTCGAAGGTCAGGCCCATGCGCTGCCAGGCCTCGCGGAAGGCCGCGCTGATCCGGTCGGTGTACCCCTGCGGGCTTTCCTGGGCCTTGGCGGCCGCCTGCGCAATTTTGTCCCCGTGCTCGTCGGTGCCGGTGAGGAAGTATACGCGCCGACCCGCCAGTCGGTGATAGCGCGCCACGGTGTCGGCCACGATGGTGGTATAGGCATGCCCCGAGTGGGGCGGGGCGTTCACGTAATAGATGGGGGTGGTGATGTAGAAAGCCTGTCCAGACATGGGGGTATCACTCCGGGAACGGGGCGGGAGGCCGGATGCGGCAGCCCGACCGGGTCACGCGTCCTCCAGGGCGGCCAGGTCCGGTGGAATGTCCTCGGCCGGGGCCGGCGTCTCCGGCTGCGCCCCTCGCGCCGGCCGCTCGCGGCCGGGAGGGGCGGGCCGCGGGCGCAGGGCGACCTCGGTCGTCTTCAGGGTCACCTGTCCCCCCGTTTCGAGCGCGACCAGCACCGTCTGTTCCAGGATGTTCTGGGCGCGGACCTGGCCCGGGCCGCGGCAGGAGGCCACGCAGCAGCCGACCCTGGGCAGGGAGCGTTTCAGCTCGGCATACAGGGGATGCTCGTAGGCCAGGCAACACTTGAGTCGCCCGCACATTCCCGACAGCTTGGCGGGGTTCAGGGCGAGATTCTGGTTCTTGGCCATCCGGATGCTGACCGGGGCGAAGGTTTGGAGGAAGGCGCGGCAGCACAGCGGCTGACCGCACGGCCCAACCGCGCCCAGCACCTTGGCCTCGTCACGCACGCCGATCTGGCGGAGCTCGACACGCGTTCGCAGGTGCTGGGTGAGGTCCTTCACCAGCTCGCGGAAATCCACGCGCCCCTCGGCGGTGAAATAGAACATGGCCTTGCTGGAGTCGAGGCCAATCCGGACCTCGGTCAGCCTCATGGGGAGTCCCCGGGCCCGGATGCGTTCCCGGCAGAAGGCGCGAGCTTCCCGCTCGCGCTCCGCCAGGGCCGCCCGTCGCGACAGGTCGATGGGCGTGGCCCGGCGCAGGATCTGCCGTACGGGGGCCTTCCCTCCGTTCAGGGGGAAGCCTTCGAGAAGGGCCCCCACGGTGCCCATGCCCACGCCCCAGTCGGTTTCGGCGACCACGACGTCGCCGGGCCGGAGGGGGTACTCGGGCAGCGGGCAGTACTGGTGCCGCGCCGTGCCCCCGAACTCAACGCGAGCCACGCGAGCCATGAACAACCTCCTGCCCCCGTTGGAGGGCCTGTCGCATGCGGAGGAGCATGCGTTCGGCCGTCAGGCGCGGGTTGGCGTGGCGCGCCAGGGCGCGCTGCGCCGCGACCTGGGCCGCGAAAACGTCGAGAATCGCCGACAGCGAAGTCCCGGCGGCCAGGCGCGCCGCCTCCGGCTGACGGTCGGCGTGGACGAGCGGCGCCGTCGCACCCCCCACCTTGGCCACGGCGAGGTCCCGGGTGAAACCGGCCAGGATTGCCAGCGCGGCCTCCAGGCCCGCCCGGTCTCGGGCCAACCCCTCGGCGCGTTCCAGGATCGCCACCGGCGAGTCCAGGACGGCCCACACCTCGGCCACCAGGCGGTCGCGGGCGGCGCGCGCCTCCGCCACGTCCACCTCCAGGGCGCACTCCGCGCTGCCGGCGGCCTGCGCCGCGGCCGCGGCCGCGTCCTCGGGCGTCCGGCCGTGGCGGGCCAAGATTTCCTGGAGGTGCGCCTCGCCCAGCGGATCGAACCGCACCACCTGGCAGCGGGACAGGATCGTGGGCAAGAGCGCGCTGGGGGCCGCCGTCACCAGCACGAAGAGCGAGGCACCGGCCGGCTCCTCGAGGGTCTTCAGCAGGGCGTTGGCCGCCGGCTCCTGCATGCGGTCGGCGGGATCCAGGATCCAGACCTGCCTCCGGCCCTCGTAGGGGCGGAGCGTCGCCCGCCCCGTCACCTCGCGGACCTGGTCGATGGTGATGACCATCTTGCCCTCGGGCCGCACCTCGACGACGTCGGGATGGAGACCCCCGCCGATCTTCCGGCAGGCGACGCAGGCCCCGCACGCGTCGTCGGCTGCCGTCCCTCCCACGCCGGGTGCCATGCAATTGACCGCCTGGGCCAGGGCCAGCGCCGTGGTGCGCTTGCCCACGCCGGACGGTCCCGCAAAACAGTACGCCTGGGGCAGCCGCCCGGCCCTCCAGGCCTGTCGGAGGCGGCCCACGGCGCGTTCCTGTCCCAGGAGATCGGCAAAAGGCATGGGCTCACCCGGACGCCAGGATGCCGGGGCCGGACGGCCGGACCGGCGAGCGGAGCAGCCCCTCCACGCGGCGGCGAATCAATTCCTCGATCTCCGCCATCCCGTGCGAGGCGTCCAGCCGGACCACCCGGTCCGGTTCGGCGGCGGCGATGGCCAGGTACCCGGCACGCACCCGCTGGTGGAATCCCAGGACCTCCCCCTCGATCCGGTCGTGCCGCTCCGCGGGCGGGGCGACACGCTGGCCGACCCGCGCCAACCCCGCCTCGGGATCCAGGTCCAGTAGGACGGTGAGGTCGGGGCGCAGGCCATCCGCCGCCAGGGCGTTCAGGCGCGCGATGAGACCCAGGTCCAGCCCCCTCCCGTGGCCCTGGTAGGCCACCGTCGAATCCGCGAATCGGTCGCAGAGCACGATGCGCCCCACCGCCAGCGCCGGGCGGATCACCTCGCGCACCAGCTGGGCCCGGCTGGCCTCGTAGAGGAACAGCTCGGTGACGACCGCCATCCCGCCGTTGGCGGGATTCAGGAGGAGGCTGCGGATCTGCTTGCCGATGGGCGTGCCGCCCGGGTCCCGGGTCTCCACGACATCCCGCCCCTCCGCCCGCAGGCGGGTGAGCAGCGCCTTGAGCTGGGTGGTCTTCCCCGACCCCTCACCCCCTTCGAAGGTGATGAACAGTCCCGCCATGACCTCACACCCTGGACCACTGACCACGGACAACTGACCACCGGGCCATGGTCAGTGGTCGGTAGTCCGTGGTCAGTGGTCGGGTTTGCATGCTAGTGCCCGCCCCCGCCGGCCGTCCCTTTGCGGCGGTCGATGATCGTCTTGGCGGCGCGGGACACCGCCCCCGGCACGTTCCGGTTCTTGGCCAGGTCGGTCAGCTCCCGGTCGGTCAACTGGTGGAGGCCCAGGCTCAAGCTGACGCCGACGGGCGTCCGCGAGTTGTTCAGCAGCGCCACCACGACCTGGTGGTTCTGCCGGTACTTCCGGTTGGCGGCGATGTAGCGCAGGACCTTGTCCGAGACGTCCCGCATCATGGCGACGGACAGAATCTCGCCATCGGTGATGCGGGGGGAGGCCGCCACCTCCAGGGCCACCATCTCGTTGGCGTCCTTGATCAGGATCATCCGGACGTCCTTGTTCCCCTTCTTGGCCAGGGCGAGTTTCTGCCCGACCGGCAGATCCCTGATCCGGAGCAGGAGATTCTTCTTGGCCCCATCGGTGTCGCGCCTCCTGGCCGTGTCGAGGTGGCCATGGATGGTGGGGTGCTTCACCTCGAGGACGTTGGGATTGCGGAGCAACGCCTCCAGGGCCTCGATCCACCGCCCCATGCGGTCCAGCCCGCCCAGCAGGATGTCGAGAAGCGGCCCCTCTGCCCGCTCCGCCAGGTCGGCCATGGAGTGACCGGGTGTTTGCGGATGGCGCAGGAGCGCCATGAGGATCTCGGGCGACAGGGCGGTGTGCTCCAGGATCTGCTCCAGCACTTCAACCGGCGTCTTGGGGTTCTGGGCCATGTGGAGCAGATCAGCCGGTGACAGACCCGCCGGATTCGTGGAGGCCGTCGCGTCCGAAGTCATGAGGACCCCCCTGGTCGCCGGGAAAGGGCCGCCCGCAACGCCCGGAGAAGCGCCGGCTCCTCGGCATCCGCAATCGTGCGGAGGTCCAAAAGGATCCGGTCCTCCTTGATGCGCACCAGGACGGGGGGCGAGCCTCGTCGCAGGCGGGCCTCGAGATCCGTGGCGCTCTCCCGCGCCGCGCGGAGGACCAGGACCCGGGTGGGGAGGGCCTGCAGGGGCAGGGCGCCGCCGCCGACCTCGGACCGCTCGTCTTCGATGCTGAGGATCAGCTCGGGCGCGGCCGATCGGAGCGCCCCGGCCAGCGCCTCGGCGCGAGCTCCAATCGCATCCGCCGTGAGGCCGAGCATGCGGAGGACCGGGATCTCTCGCTGCGCCCGTTCCGGCTCGCGGTACAGGCGCAGGGTGGCCTCCAGCGCGGCGAGGCCGAGCTTGTCTATCCGGATCGTGCGGGCCAACGGATTGCGCCGGGCCCGCTCCAGGATCTCGCGGCGGCCCACGAGCATCCCCGCCTGCGGCCCCCCCAAGAGCTTGTCCCCGCTGAAGGTGACCAGGTCCACCCCGGCGCGGATAGCGTCCACGGCCAGCGGTTCCCGTCGGAGGCCCAGCAACGACAAATCGAAGAGCGCGCCGCTTCCCAGGTCGTCCATCACCGGGAGGCTGCGCCGCCTCGCCAGGGCGACCAGGTCCGCCAGGTCGACGTCGGCGGTGAAACCCAGGATCTGGAAGTTGCTCCGATGCACCCGCAGGATCAGCGCCGTCTCCGGCCCGATGGCCGCCTCGTAATCCGCGAGGTGGGTCCGGTTGGTGGTGCCCACCTCCCGCAGGCGCCCGCCCGCCCGCAGCATGACGTCGGGGATGCGGAAGGAGTCGCCGATCTCCACCAGTTGCCCGCGGGAGACGACGATCTCTTTGCCGGCGGCAACCGTGTTGATCGCCAGCAGCACGGCCGCGGCATTGTTGTTGACCACGAGACCCGCCTCGGCCCCCGTGAGGGCGCAGAGGAGGGATTCCACGTGGACCTGGCGGGAGCCGCGCTTGCCCGTGCCCAGATCGAACTCCAGATTGGTGTACCCCCGGCCGGCGGCCTCGAGCGCCTGGAGGGCCGAGGGGGCGAGCGGCGCCCGACCGAGATTCGTGTGCAGCACGACCCCGGTGGCGTTGAGGACGGGGACGAGGGAGGGGCCGGCCCTCTGGGCCGTCACCTCCGCCACGGCCGCCGCCAGGGCCGAGGGGTCGAGCAGGCGCTCCGCCGCTTCCGGCGGGAGCCCGCCCTGCAGGAGGCGCTGGCGGCGGTCGGCCAGGACCTCGCGCACGGCCTCCAGCACCGCCCACCGGGGATGGGCCGCCAGGAGGTCGCGGATCTGCGGCGTGGCCAGGACCTCGTCCACCGCCGGGATCCTCCGCAAGCGCGTGCTCGTCTCGGGATGTGTCGCCTCGCTCATCGCTCGCACCAGGCGATCAGCCATCAGCGCTCGGCTTTCAGCCCCGCCTTGGCGGGGCTGACGGCTGGTCCGCTACACTTGTAGCATACGTGCCGGGCTGGCTTCAACGCCTTTCCCCCCGCGGCCCGCCGCGAGGTCTGGGACGGAAAACAAACCGGGCCAGGCCCCCACCGGAAGCGGGTGGGGGACACCTGGCCCGAGCGCCCTGCGTGGGAATCAGGCTAAATGGTGCGGGCCCCGACGCCTCGCCGTTCCTGGAAGCACGTGCGGCAGTACACGGGGCGATCCAGCGTCGGCTTGAAAGGCACAGTGGTCTTCTGGCCGCAGGAGGAACAGGTGACCTCGTGCAGCTCCCGGGGGCCGCCCGGCCCGGTCCCCGCCCCCGAGCCACCCGCCGCAGACCGCTTGGCGGACTTGCAGCCCTTGCACCGCTTCGGCTCGTTCTGGAAGCCCTTCTGGGCAAAGAATTCCTGTTCCCCGGCCGTGAACACGAAGGCCTGTCCACAGTCCACACACGTCAAGGTCTTGTCTTGGAACGGCATGCGGATTCCTCCCTCGGTAAACGATCCCTGATTGCACCCTGGATGCCTGTCGTGGTTTCTCTCCTGGCTCCCCTCCTGTGACGTGGGGACCGCGGACTCGTCAGAGCCCGTGATGCGGAAACACCAACCGCTGGATCCGGTGGACTTGCTCGCGAACGAACCGCCAGGCTTGCTCCCGGGTGGCTGCCTCGACGGGGGTGGGATCGTCCCGGAGCCGTGTCGCGCGAAATCCCAGGCGCTGGAAGGCGGTGAGGAACGACCCCGGCATCTCGTCCGGGACCTCGCGAGCGTTCATGGTGGCCCAGGCCAGCGTCCAGCTCCGGGGGACGTTCTCGAGATTGTATCCGCCGCCCCCCAGGGCGATCCATCGCCGACAGAGCGGTTGCAGCCGTCGGACCGCTTCGGCAAACCCGGTGGTGGTCATGGCCAGGTTGGTCAGCGGATCCGTCCGGTGGGTGTCTGCGCCTAGCTGGGTCACCACCACATCGGGATTGAAGGCGGTGAGAAGGGGCGGGACCACCTGGTCGAGTGCCCACAGGAAGACCTCGTCGTCGCTCCCGGCGAGGAGGGGGACGTTCACCGCGTGGCCGATGCCCCGGCCGCGGCCGATCTCCTCGGCGAAGCCGGTGCCAGGAAACAGGGTCTCCCCGCTCTCGTGGATCGAGATCGTGAGGACCCCGTCCGTCTCGTAAAAACCGAACTGCACCCCGTCCCCATGGTGCGCGTCGATGTCCACGTAGGCTACCCGCCGGCCCCGGCGAAGGAGGTGCTTGATGACGACCGCGGCGTCGTTGAAGTAGCAAAATCCGGCCGCGCGGGCCGCCGCGGCGTGGTGCAGGCCGCCGGCAATGTTGAAGGCGCACTCCACCTCGCCGGAGTCCACCAGCTCCATGGCCTGGAGGGAGGCGCCGGTGGAGAGCAGCGACCAGGCGTACATCCCCGGGAAGGTCGGGTTGTCGCTGGTCCCCAGGCCGTAGTCCCACAGGTTGGGGGGCGGATTGCCGCGTTCCGAGGCCCGGAAGACGTCCAGGTAGTCGGACCGGTGGAAAGCCACGATCTCATCTTCCGTGGCATCGCGGGCCTCGATGAGGCGGGTCGTGGGCAGGTCGAGGAGGCCGTAGGCGCGGCACAGCTCGTAGGTGAGTGCCAGGCGCTCGATGCGCAGGGGGTGCCCCGGCCCATAGTCGAAGTGCTGGTACCGCTCGGAGTAGATGAATGCCGTTCGGGGGGCTTCCGTCATCCCGCGTCAGCCCTGCGTCTGCCGAAGTGTCAGCCGTAAACACGCGTGGCCACGCCTGAGGCAGCCAACCCCCGGTGGCCGGCTGGAGCCGGCCCGGCGGGGTACGGGGAGCGCGGGCCCCTCACGCCCCGATGACCGGCGGCGCCTCGCGCGGCCGCCGGTACGTCCCGCCGCGGCCGCCGGCCTTGAGCACCAGCCGGACATCACCGATGACCATCTGCTTGTCTATCGCCTTGCACATATCGTAAATCGTCAGGGCGGCCACCGACACCGCCGTCAGGGCCTCCATCTCGGCCCCGGTCCGGCCGGTGGTCTTCACCCGGGATTCAATCGCGACGCCGGAGGGTCGGTGGGTCGTTCGGAACGCGACCTCGGCCGCGGTAATCAGGAGGGGGTGGCACAGCGGGATGAGCTCGTGGACCCGCTTGGCCGCCAGGATGCCGGCCAGGCGCGCCGCCGCGTACACATCTCCCTTGGGGATGGCTTGGTCTTGGATCAAACGCAGGGTGTCGGGTTGGAGCGTCACGAAGCCGCGGGCCACGGCGTCGCGGGCCGTCTCGTCTTTGGCCCCGATATCCACCATGCGGGCCTGACCGCGGGAATCAAGATGAGACAACCTGCTGCTTTTCATTCCGGTACTGCCGCATGATGGCGTACATCTCGTCCTTGAGTTTCAACTTCAGCTTCTGGAGCTCCTTGCGCTTCCGTTCCTGTTCGCTGGTCAGGTAGTAGATGCGATCATACTCGCCGATCTTGATGTCGAATTCCCGGTGCTTCTCGGCCAGGCGGCGGAACTCGGGGTGCTCCTCCTTAAGCCGAGCGAACAGTTGCGCTTCCGTATCGCTCATCTTTGACCTCCTTACGCGCAGATTGGTCCGCTCCGCGCCCTCGGGGCCCAGGGCGGGGCCTGGACTGCTCTGGATAAGCTGGGGGAATCAAAAGGGGGAGGGACCGGAACGGGGCCAAACTGGCCCCGGATGTCGGGGCAGGCGATCGCCATAACCTGTTTCGCCGATTGATAGTCTGTACGATAATCCCTCACCACCCACCCCGTCAAGGGCAAAATCTCTCCGGTTTCACAAGCGGACAATAGCGTTCCCGGATGGGCCGCCCTGACTTCTTGACAGCACCAATTCGGGCGGCTACTGTTCGATCCTCGGTGCGGATGCGCGGAAGGACGAGGGATGACGAACGACCTTCTGGATATCCTGTTCTGGCTGCGGACCAGAGGCCCCCGGATCCTGGTGATCCTGGTCGGGAGCCTCCTGCTGATCCGCCTCCTGCGCGCGGTGTCGGACCGGATCCCCCGCCTGATGCCTGCGGATCCCGGACCCACGATTACGGAACGGGAGAAGCGCGCCCGGACCGTGGCCAGCCTCGTCCGAACGGTGGGGACGAGCCTGGTTCTGCTCATCGCGGCGATGATGCTCTTCCGCGAGATCGGGATGGACATCACGCCCCTGCTCGCCGGGGCGGGGGTGGCGGGCCTGGCTATTGGGCTCGGCGCCCAGGGCCTGATCAAGGACATTCTTGCGGGAGCCTTCATCCTGATGGAGGACCAGTTCCACGTCGGCGACGTGATCCAGGCGGCGGGGGTGAGCGGCCAGGTGGAGAGGATGACCCTGCGGATGACCACCGTGCGGGACCTCCGTGGGGCGGTCCACTTCATCCCGAACGGGGAAATCAGGGTCGCCAGCAACCTCACCAAGGAATGGTCGCGGGCGGTCCTGGAGGTTGGCGTCAGCTACGAGGAGGATATCGACCACGTCATCACGGTGCTCAATGAGGTCGGTCAGTCCCTGGCCGACGACACGACCTTCGGCAAGCTGGTGCTGGAGCCGCCCCAGGTGCTGGGCGTCGAGGCACTGGCCGACTCCCAGGTCACGATCCGGATGCTGGCCAAGACGCTGCCCCTGAAGCAGTGGGAGGTGGCCCGCGAACTCCGCCGGCGCATCAAGGGGACCTTCGACCGCGAGGGCATCCAGATTCCCTATCCCCACCGCGTCGTGATCACCCGACCCGCCGCTCCTACAGAATGATCTCGTTCTCCTGGCGGCAGGAGCCGACAGGGACAGCGACTGCCGACAGCGACAGCGGTTCCACCATCGCTGTCGGATTTCGCTGTCGCTGTCGGTGTTTTGACTGGGTATGCACGCTGTGCTAGATTCGCCACGCAGCGAGCGGATGCCGCTCGCACCCGCGATCCCCTGGCACGCGGGACGGGACAGGAGGATGCGACGCCTCGCGTTGGCTGTGGTGTCACTGGGCGTGCTCGTGGCGTGTGGGGGGACAGGATTCCACAGTCCTCTCCCGCGGGAGTTCCGGCGCGTGGAAGCGGACTTCGACCAGGCGTGGGAGGCGGCGGTCCGGACCTTGCTCCAGCGGGGCTACAACATCCGGACGGTTGATCGGTCGATCGGGACCATCGAGACGGGGTGGACGACGCTCAATCCCGACTACGCCGCGACCATCTTCGTGACGGAGCATGAGGACCGGTATAGCCTCTGCGGGAAGCCGACCCTGGGGCAGGCCTATCGGGCCAAGCAGGTGCGACTGGTCGTGACGCTTCACCCGACCCGCCCGGGCGAGACGGGCCTCCGGACGGAGGCGGTCTTCCGAACTCATCGGTATTCGGATACGCCGCTGTGGGCCAATCGGCTGCTGGGGGACCTGGAGTGCGGTTCCCGAGGCCGCCTGGAAGAGGAACTCCGGGCGGAGATCCAGATTCGAGCGCTGTCGGATCAGCTCGAGCGGTTCCGGCGGGGGGCGCACTGAGAGGCGTAAAACGTAAAGCGTAAAACGTAAGGCGTAATCCGGAAATTACGTTTCACGTTTTACGTTTTATTGCGGTGGTGAACCGGAGAACCGGGGAAACGGAGAAGGGGCGGAGGGAATGTCGCACAGGTACAAGCCGCTGGATCCCCGGGGGGTGAAGACCTATCCTCTGGCCTCGCGGCCCAGCAAGGTCTCGGTGGCGGACGCGGCGCGGCCCTGGCGCGCCGGTGGCACATTCCGCGACTACCTCGACTCGCTGCCCAACCACCTCGCGGCGCAGAGCCTTCGCCAAGTGGTCGCGGCCGTCCTGGAGGCCCGCCGCCGCGGCAAGCCCGTGATCCTGGGGCTTGGGGCCCATGTGATCAAGGTCGGCCTCTCGCCCATCCTGGTGGATCTCTTGGGGCGTGGCCTCGTGACGGCGGTGGCCACCAACGGGGCGGGCGCCGTGCACGACTTCGAGCTGGCCACTGCCGGGTTCACGTCGGAGGACGTGGAGGCGCAGCTCGCCGGGGGTGAGTTCGGGATGGCCGAGGAGACCGGCCGGGTCATCAACGAGGCGGTCGTGGAGGGCGTCCGGCGCGGGCTGGGGTTTGGCCGGGCCCTGGGCGCGCGGATCCTGTCGGACCGGCCGGTTCACGTCGCCCAGAGCGTCTTCGCGACCTGCGCGCGGCTGGACCTGCCGTGCACGGTCCACGTGGCCCTCGGGACGGACATCGTCCACATGCACCCCGCCTGCGACGGCGCGGCCGTGGGCGAGGCGACACAGCGGGACTTCCACCTGCTGGCGGGGGTGGTCGCCGACCTGGGGGACGGCGGCGTGTACCTCAACGTCGGCTCGGCGGTGCTCCTGCCCGAGGTCTTCCTCAAAGCGCTGACGCTCGCCCGGAATCTCGGCCACCGGGTTTCCGACTTCGTGACCGTGAACCTGGACTTCATCCAGCACTACCGGCCCACGCAGAACGTGGTGCGCCGCCCGGTGGCTCAAGGAGGTCACGGGTACGCCCTGACCGGACACCACGAGCTCCTGGTTCCGCTCCTGGCAGCCGCCCTGATTGAGGGACTCGAGGAGTCGAAAACCTAGAGCAGAGATGATGCCGACAGCGACAGGGATAGGGACAGCGATCGGAGTCCGCTGTCCCCACCCCGGGGGTACCCGGATATCGCTGTCGGATTCGAGGGGACGGGGCCCCGGACCGAGAAATGCAGAGAGCTGCGACAAAGGTGAAGTCGGTGCAGGCGGCGGTGCGGGCCGTGCGCAGGGCGCAGGCGGCCGGCCGGAATGTCGTCTTCACCAATGGATGCTTTGACCTCTTGCACCGGGGGCACATCCGCTATCTGGAACAGGCGCGGTCCCTCGGAGATCTCCTGGTGGTGGGGCTGAACAGCGACGCCTCGGTCCGGCGGCTCAAGGGGGCCGGGCGTCCCGTGGTCCCGGCCGATCAGCGCGCCGAGGTCCTGGCCGCCCTGGCGGCCGTGGACTTGGTCCTCATCTTCGGCGAGCTGGACCCGGGGGAGGTGATCCGGACCCTGCGGCCCGACGTCCTGGTCAAGGGGGGAGACTGGCCCGTGGACCAGATCGTCGGCGCCGACCTCGTCCGGGGCACCGGCGGCGTCGTGCGGAGCCTGCCGTACGTGGAAGGGGCCTCCACCACGGCGCTGATCCGCCGCCTGGCCTCCGCTTCAAGCCATCAGCCGGGTACCCGCCGCAGACGGGTGGCCATCAGCTTTCAGCTTCAGAAACATTCCCGCAAGCCTTCGCACCGCTGAAGTCCACGCGGCGGGACTATCCTTGCCATGCCTGATCGCTGACGGCGTCGCTTCTGACCATGCTTCCGCAGCATTTCTGGCGCGAATTCAAGCTGGCGGACCTGTGTGAGGATCTGCAGGCCCCAGGGGGCGTTCGCCTCTCCGGCCTCCACGGCGCGGCCCGCGCGCTGGCCCTGGCCGCGTGCCACGTCGGGACCCGGCGGCCGCTCCTCGTCCTCACCCGGACCGACGAGGTGGCGACGCCCCTCGCGGGGGATCTGGAATTTTTCCTGGGAGGCGGGGTCGCCCTCCTGCCCGAGCGGGAGGCGGACCCGGACGCACGGGCCGGCCGGGTCCAGGCCCTCCACCGGCTCCACACGGGGCAGGCGGGCATTCTCGTGGCCTCGGTGGCTGCGGTCCTGCCCCGGACGATCGCCCCCTCGGTCCTGGCGGGAGCCGCGATGTCCCTCTACCCGCAGCGGCTCGTCTCCCGCGAGGAGCTGCTGCGCGTTCTCGCGGCGGCCGGGTACCGCGCAGTCGGCCAGGTGACGGAGCCGGGAGAGCTCGCCGTCCGGGGCGGCATCGTGGATTGCTTCCCGCCCCAGGCGAGCCATCCGGTGCGCATCGAGCTCCTGGGCGACGAGATCCACTCCCTCCGGCGGTTTGATCCCGAAAGCCAGCGGTCCCTCGGGCTGGAATCCTCCGTGACGATCCTCCCCCTGGCCGAGGTGCCAATGGCCGACGACGCCGTGGCCCGCGCGGGAGAGCGGTTGCGGGCGGCGGCCCGGCGGCGGGTCGCGGTCCCCCCAGCCCTGCTCCAGGCCCTGGCGGAGCGCCGTCCGATCCCCGAATGGGACGCCTTCCTGCCGTACTTCGTGCCCGACCTGGTCACGCTCCATGCGCACCTCCCGCCGGACGCCATCATCGTCTGGGACGAGCCGCTGGCCCTGGCCGATCGCGCGGCCGCCGTCCTGGAAGAGGCGGCCCGGGAGACCGGGTGCCCGCCGGACATTGCCCCGCTGCTCCCGCCTGTCGAGGAGCGGTGGGTCGCCTGGGAGGAGTTCCGCGAGGCGGCGCGCTCGAAGCCGGAAATCGTGCTCGAATCCTTCGAACCGCCCCCCCCTGCGACGCCGCGCACGGGGGACGCCAGCCCCGCCCTGCACGTCCCGGCGACGAGCATCGAGGGCTACCAGGGCCGCATCACCGCCTTCCTCGAGGACCTGACGGCCTGGCGGCGGCAGGGGGAGCGGATCGCCCTCGTGGCGCGCAGCGAGGCGCAGGGGAAGCGGCTGCAGGAGATCCTCCGGGACCACGACCTGGGGGCGCGCCTCACGCGGGACCTGCCCGAGCCCGGAGGCATCGCGCTCTGGACCGGGAGCCTCTCCGCCGGCTTCCGGATCGAACCGCTCCACCTCACCCTGGTCACGGAGGCGGAGATCTTCGGAACCCGGGCCCTCCCTCGCCGGCGGGCGCGCCCGAAGGAGGCCCTGCCCTTCACCTCCTTCGAGGACCTGAAGGAGGGCGACTATGTCGTCCACGTCGAGCACGGCATCGCCCAGTACCAGGGCCTGCAGCAACTCACGGTGGGGGGCGAGGCAGGAGACTTCCTCCTCCTGCAGTACGCCGGGAACGACAAGCTGTACGTCCCGGCCTCCAAGCTCCACCTGGTCCAGCGGTATGTCGGCGGAGACGGGAGCGGCACCGGCCCGGCGCTGGACCGACTGGGCGGCACCACCTGGGCCCGGGCCAAGGAACGGGTGCGGGCCAGCGTCCGGGAGCTGGCGGAGGAACTCTTGAAGTTGTATGCCACGCGCCAGGTGCTGCCCGGCTACGCCGTCGCCTCCGACGGGCCCTGGCAGAAGGAGTTCGAGGCGGCCTTCCCGTACGAGGAGACGCCCGACCAGCTCCAGACCATCCGGGACGTGAAGCGTGACCTGGAGGCGCCGCGGCCCATGGACCGCCTGGTGTGCGGGGATGTGGGCTACGGGAAGACGGAGGTGGCGCTCCGGGCCGCCTTCAAGGCGGTCATGGACAGCCGGCAGGTCGCCGTCCTGGTGCCCACCACGGTCCTGGCCCTCCAGCACTACCAGACGTTCAGCGCCCGCTTCGCCAACTTCCCCGTGCGGGTGGAAATGCTCTCGCGCTTCCGCCCGGCGGCGGAGCAGAAAGCGGTCCTGCGCGACCTGGCGGACGGCACCGCGGACATCGTGATCGGGACGCACCGGCTGCTGCAACGGGACGTCCGGTTCCACGCCCTCGGCCTCCTGGTCGTGGACGAGGAGCAGCGCTTCGGCGTGGCCGCCAAGGAGGCGCTGAAGCAGCTCCGGCGCGAGGTGGACGTCCTCACCCTCACGGCCACCCCCATCCCCCGGACCCTGCACATGGCCATGCTGGGGGTGCGGGACATCAGCACCATCGAGACCCCGCCCGAGGAGCGCCTGGCCATCCGGACCTACGTGACCCCCTCCGACCCCGAGGTCATCACCGAGGCGATCCAGCGGGAGCTCGCCCGGGGCGGGCAGGTCTTCTTCGTGCACAACCGGGTGGAGAGCATTCACGGCGTGGCCCGCCAGCTCAAACGCCTGGTGCCCGAGGCGCGCCTCAGCCTGGCCCACGGACAGATGAGCGAGGCCACACTGGAAAAGGTCATGGTGGATTTCTACCTGAGGAAGGTGGACGTCCTCCTCTGCACCACGATCATCGAGTCGGGGCTGGACGTCCCCTCGGCCAACACCATCCTCATCGACCGCGCCGACACCCTGGGGCTGGCGCAGCTCTATCAGCTCCGCGGCCGCGTGGGGCGGGACCGGCACCGGGCCTACGCCTACCTCTTGGTCCCGGCCGACGGGGGCATGACCGAGGTGGCGCGCCGGCGACTGCAGGTGATCACGGAACTCACGGAGTTGGGCTCGGGCTTCAAGATCGCGTCGCGGGACCTGGAGATCCGGGGGGCGGGGAACCTCCTGGGCGCAGAGCAATCGGGCCACATCGCCGCCGTGGGCTATGATTTGTACACCCAGCTCATCCAGGAGACGATCCGGGAGCTGAAGGGGGAACCCCGCGAGGTCCCGGTGGACCCCGTCATCCGGCTGCGGGCCGATGGGTTCATCCCCGAACGCTACGTCCCCGACCCCACGCTCCGCCTGAACCTGTACAAGCGCCTCCTGGCCCTCCCGGATGCCGAGCGGCTCCGGGACTTCGCGGAGGAATGCACCGATCGCTTCGGGCCGATCCCGCCGGAGGTCCGGTGGCTCTTCACGGTCATGGAGCTCAAGCTCCAGGCCCGGGCCCTCCGGGTGCGGGAGATCGATGCCCGGCGCGAGGCCATCCGCGTCTCCTTCGCGCCGGACCCGCCGGTGCGGCCCGAGACAATCCTGGCGCTCCTGCGAGCGGAGCGGGGACGCCTCCGGTACCTCCCCGGGGACGTGTTGGAGTACCGGACGCCGCCGGGCGCGGGGCCGGAGGCACGGGTGGAGGCGGCCAGAAACCTCTTGCAAAGACTCTAGGCCGGTGTTACGGTCCCGTGGCGTTCCGGGCCCGGCCGGCAGCACACCGGGCACGTCTTCGAACGATATCGACTGTCGAGTAGCCACGCCATGGCGTGGACGAATGTCGAACGAGAGCTGGCTCCGGAGCCGCTTTCGCTGGTGTTCGTCATTCGATATGTGTTGTTCGATATTCGCCATTGCAAATGCGGGTGAGCAGAAGGAGCGACGAGTGCCCAGCATGATACGGATGCGTCTCCTCGCGGCCGCTGGATGCGCCCTGGCCCTGACCGCCTGCGGCAAAGGTGGGGGCGACGGGAAGAGCCCGGCGCTCCTGCAGGTCAATGACAAGACCTACGCCGCGGCGGATGTGGAGCGGGAGATCGCCCAGGAATTCCGGAGCGCTGCGCCCCAGGTGCAGCAGTTCCTGACCACCAAGGAGGGGCAGAGGCAGTTCCTGGACCGGCTGGTCCGCCGGGAACTCCTGCTGCAGGAGGCGGAGAAGCGGAAGCTCGGGGACCGCCCCGAGGTGGCCGACCCGGTGGCGGCCCTGCGCCGGGACCTGATGACCCGCACCCTGCTGCAGGAGGAGATCGGCAACACGGTGAAGGTTGAAGAGAAAGACGTTCAGGAGTACTTCAAGGCCCACCCCGACGAGTTCTCGGGCGACCGGCTCCGGCTCCGACATATCCTGGTCCGAACCGAGGACGAGGCGAAGCTGGCTCTGGATCGTCTGGCCAAGAACGAACGCTTCGAGGACGTCGCCAAGGCCCTGTCCCAGGACAGCGCCACGGCTGCCAAGGGAGGCGATCTGGACTACCTCAAGCGGGAGCAACTGTTCCCGGACTTTGCCCGCGCCGCCTTTGAGCTGAAGGCTGGAGAGGTCAGCCGGGTGGTGCGAACCCCCTTCGGCTACCACATCATCAAGCTGGTGGATCGGAAGCAGGGCCAGCCCCTCGGGTACGAGCAGGTCAAAGACCAGCTGCAGCGGCGCCTCCTGGAGGAGCGGCGGACGCAGCGCTTCCAGCAGTGGATGAAGGACCTGGAGGCCGCGGCCAAGATCACGCGCGACGAGTCGGCACTCCCCGTCGGCAAGCCGGCGCCACCTCAGGTGGTACCGCCGCCCGCGGGGCAGCCAGGCACGGGATCCGGCGCGCCACAGCCCCAGGGCGGAGACAAGACGTGATCGCGAGGCGCCCCGATCGTCATCGGTGGATCGCGGCCGCGCTGCTGGGCATGGTCTGGGGGGCCGCCCCGGTCCTGGCCCAGGCGCCCCCCGGCAGTCCGCCCAAGGCGGAGATCGGGGGGATGCTGCTGGACCGCGTGGTGGCCGTGGTGAACGACGAGGCGGTCACGCTCAGTGAGATCCAGGAAGAGGGGCAGCCGGTCGTCCGGAAGATCTTCCAGGATTTTGTCGGTCCGGAACGGGACCGGCGCCTGGAAGAGGCCGAGAAGCGGCTGATGGAGGATCTGATCAGCCGCCGCCTCATGTACCAGGTGGCCAAACGGGAGGGGATGCTGCCCTCGGCGGCCGAGGTCAACGGCGCCCTCGAGGATCTCAAGCGGAACAACAACGCCCCCGACGAGGCCCAGTTCCGGGCGCTGCTGAAGGCGGAGGGTCTCACCGTGGAGCAGGTGCGCCGGTCCGTCGGGGAACGCCTGGCCATCGGCCGGCTGCTGGCGCGCCAGGTCCGCTCGACCATCATCATCGGCGAAGACGAGCTGACGAAGTCCTACGAGGCGAACCAGGAGAAATACCAGCGCAATCCCACGGCGGAGATCCGGCACATGCTCTTCCCCGTTCCCCCGGGAGAGGACGAGGCCCCAATCCGCGCCCGGGCCGAGGCGGCGCGCGCGAGGATCGTGGCGGGGGAGGACTTCACCCGGGTCGCGGAACAGGTCGCCGCCTCCGGGGAAGGCCAGGGCGGGGACCCGATGACCGTCCACCGGGGTGAGCTGGCCCCGGAGATCGAGGCCGCGGCCTTTGGCACGCCGGCCGGCGGCGTGAGCCCGCCCATCCGGGCCGCGGCAGGCTGGCACCTGATCCAGGTGGAGCGCGTCCAGGCGGAGCGGATGGCGCCCTTCGCCGAGGTGCGGGATGCCATCCGCGATCAACTGTTCCAGGAGAAGTTCGAGGCCAAGCGCAAGGACTGGCTGGCCAATCTCCGCACCAAATCCTTCATCCAGATCCTGGAGCAAGGCCCGACCCTCCGGGCCGACCCCAAGCAGCCGTAGCTCCTCGCTCCCACTCGGCTCTCCAAGTCATTCCGCATTCCGAATTCGGGTACCCTCTGGGTGTTCCGCATTTCGCTGCCAGCTGCCTGCTGCCTCCTGCCCGCTGCTCTTCGCGCTCTGCCCTTTGCGCTTTGCGCTTCGCATCCACCAATTGACCAATCGACCAGACGGGTGCCCGCTGCTAATTACTTGCCGCCAGTTGTCATTACAAGTCAACGTAGTCAAAGACGTCCCGCATTACGTCCCGCATTACACGCGGCCGCTGCTCAGCAGATCGTGGAGCGTGCGGTAGCGGTCCTTGTGGAGCAGCGCCTCCACCTCGGCGGACGCCTCATTCCAGCGCTCCTTCAAGGCGGTCTCACGGACGTGCTTCGACACGGCCACGTCGGCTGCATCCAGCTCGCTGTTGCAGACGATCTGGACCTTTGGGATGCCCACGATCTCCTCGCCAACCAGCTCGAAGATCGAGCTGCGGAAGTAGCCGGCGATGCGTTTGTAGGACCTGGCGGACTTGAGCTTCGCCGAGAGGAAGGCGTGGTCGAGCCGCTGCCGGCGGGAGGAGAAGCGGTGGAGGCTATTCATGAACCTTTTGTCCCCTTCCTGCCCCCCTGCTGCGTCGGCCTCCGCTGCTTCTTTCTGGGCTTCGCGACCGACCCACCGCCCGTGGCGCGAGCCCTTTGAGCCCTTTGTGAGCCCTTTCAGGTTCAGGACGTAGTGGGTGCCCTTTCCAGTGCGTCCCACCTTGACGAGCACCCCCTTGCGCCGCAACCCCTCCAAGTCCCGCGTCGCGGTGGGTTTGGAGATACCAAACGCGTCCTGATAGTCTGTGTTTGTGATGCGACCCTTCCCGCGCACCAGTCGCACGACTTCTCTCTGGCGTTCATCCAGCCTCAACTCCTCCATGGCCTTGTCCGTCAGCCAGTCACGCCAGAGCGTTTGCACGAACTGGCCGCCGTCCTGACGAAAGTCTGGTTCCGGCAGACCGGCCCCGCGGCAGAGGGCGATCATGTCGAGGATACCGCTGCCAGCTTTTTCCGCGTAGCGAGCCAGAAACATCGGCTCGCAGATCAGCGGGTTGCAGGGGATGGAGGCGTGCGGGACTCGCAACAGCTCCATAGTCAGCGGGGGCGGCAGCTCACCAGGATTCCAGACTTCGAGCCGATCACTGAAGAGCATGACCTGCACGCTGGCGTTGCTGGCGTAATCACGGTGCGCGACGGCATTGACGATCGCCTCGGCCACGGCATCGCGCGGGAGTTCGTACTCGACCGGCGCCTCCGGCCCTTTCGCGCGGGTGCCGACGGCACGGGCGATCTTGGACAGGACGAAATCCACTGCCTGGTCTACCAGATCGAAGACCGTCCCCTTATAGATCTGGTAGGACGGGATCGGCTTGCGAACTTCGGTGCCGTGGAAGTGCAGGCACTTGACTTCGGAGGTGATCAGAAACCGCTGTGATGCGGGACGTGATGCGGGACGTTGTTGACTCAGTGATGCGGGACGTTGTTGACTCAGTGGACTGATGGTCACTCCGCTCTCGCGACCGCTTTCGCAATCCCCGACGTGGAGACCCCGAGCAGCCGCGCCGTGTCGGCGAGGGACAGCCCGAGCCGCGCG
>Ga0214473_10001222_pt1 | contig 34638 bp, 34 predicted proteins | sample RVTome_7_FD_203509 | JGI IMG/M metagenome (GOLD analysis project Ga0214473, IMG submission 203509) | Soil microbial communities from uranium-contaminated site in the Upper Colorado River Basin, Wyoming, United States - RVT98D197 | ecosystem: Environmental > Terrestrial > Soil > Contaminated >... | reverse complement strand
TGCTCGTGGACCGCCTGGGGCACGAGGAATGGACCTCGCCGCCGTTCGAGGTGCGCGGCCCGCCCGATGCGGTGCTGGAGTTCGTGGTCCCCGTGCGGCCCGTGGCCATCGATCCGCTGGCGGTGGAGGTGAACCGCAAGTGTCCCGTGCCGCGCGGGCAGGGCCCCCTCATCACCCGCATGCACATCCACACGCGCAACGCCCTGGCGAAGGTGACGGACGGCACGCGGGAGGCGGACCTGGAGTTCGTGCTCGAGAGCCGCACCGAGCGCCCGGTGCTGGACAAGGATCGGAAGACCGCCCGGGTGGACACGGTGCGGGTGAAGCGGCCGCTCATGTCCCCGCCGCCGGACATGCTGGCCTTCGACGGGTACGTAGTGCCCCGCGACTCACCGGATGAGTTGCCGCGCTTCTACGCGCCGGGGCCGGATGTGCTGCTCGCGGAGAGCTTCGTGACGAGCCACTGCTTTGCCGTGCGTGAGCATGAGGACTCGGCCTGGACCGGGCTGTATTTCCAGCCGCTGCCCGATGCGGAGAACTATGATGTGAAGGGCGTGGTGTGGGTGGATACGCTGCGGGGTCGGCCGGTGATGGTGGAGTGGGACTATACGGAACTGGACCGGTTCCTTCGGGTGGGGGAGTATCCGCTGAACTGGGCTTCGCTCGGGTACCGGCAGAACGCCGGGTATGTCAGGGAGCACTATGAGCCGGTTCTCTGTTCTACCTATCCCCGTTGCGGGAGCAGCTTGCGCCTGCAACTGCCGAGTCCCCGCGGGGAGCGCTTCCGTTCCCGCTACGAATTCGCTCCGGGTGGAGAAGACCGCTGGTTCATCTGGCACTGGCGGATCATCTGGCCGGCCCTTTACCGCCTGCGGCCCACTGCAACGGGCGAGATCGGTCGCAATTATAGGTGGAGTCCACCAATTGACGTCGTCCTTTACGCGACCATCGCCAACCTCCTGCCGGTCATGAACGCCGGCACCGTCCTCCAAGCCGTTCGGGTGCGCGATGAGCTGTAGCGTAGTGCCGCATGCATGGAGAGCATTGGTCATGGCGGCCGTCCCGGCCTTCATTTTTCACGCCCCAGCCGCAGCCCAGGAGCTGCCGCAATGGGGACTCGTCGAGGATGTCCGCTTCGTGGATCCGGATGGCGGGGCCCCGGTGCTGACCACCATAGGACATTTCCTCCCTCTCCCTGACGGCCGAACGGTCGTGACGCAGCGCGTGGACAACGAGCTCTGGCTGTTCGACAGCGATGGCGTCTTCCGACAGCGGTTCGGCGGCAGGGGGGAAGGCCCCGGCGAGTTCCGTAGCCTTTCGTACGCCACGGTGATTGCGGACAGCGTATGGGTCGTCGATCCGATTCTCCGGCGTGCCACCGGGCTGCCGCTGGACGGTGGTTCGGCGCGGACGGAGCCGCTCCCCTCGCTGGCAGTGGCTCCCGGCGCCCGACACCGGTTCCGGCTCGCCAACGGCAGCTACCTCGCGTACGCGGAGTTGGCCCTTCGCCCGGATGGCCCGCTGGTGCAGGAGAACCCCCTCTTGCTCCTTGCAGCGGACGGTACGCGCCTGGACACCATGGCTGTGCTCCCGGACATGCCTCTGCTCGGCCGCTTCCAGATCGACGGCCGGTCCGTGAGCACGCCGCTCAGGATTCCGGCCCCCACGGGCCGATGGGCCGCCGCTCCCGATGGCGAACGCTTCGTCACGGTCCAGCCCGGTCCGCCGTCGGAAGCACCCCGGACCATGCTGGTGCGCATGTTCGCGGCGAGCGGGCAGGAGCTCTGGCGGCGATTGCTGCCGTACCCGGAAGCGGCCAGACTGTCTGAGGCGGAGCGCGCAGCGGCTACGGCCGGGCTGGCCGACCGGCTCGCTCAGCGCGGCGTCGATCGGCGGACCGCCGAACGCCTTGCGGCTGAACTGGAGGTGCCCGCCATCGGTCCGCCGGCACAATGGGTGTGGGTAGGCACGGATGGTCGCGTCTGGCTCCAGCTGGACGGCGGCGGCACCCACATCCCGGCATCCACGTGGCTCGTGCTCGATCCGGACGGTAGGCCGGAGGCATCGGTGGCTGTGCCTGCCCGGGTCTATCCGTGGGCGGCCGGCCCGGGCGTTGTGTGGGCGGCCGTCTACGATGAATTCGATAGCCCGACGCTGGTGCGTTACCGGATCGGCGCCTGACCCGCGCCTGGCCGAATCGGGTCCCTGCCGGATCCGCCGGTGATCAATTCGCCCTGAACGGAGCATCCTCGGTACGAATTGCGTCACGCCACGCATCGACATCGCTGTCGGAGAGCCCATATCGACCCGCTACTCCCTCGGTGAGGTTCAGGAGGATGTCCATGGCTCGCTCGACGAAGGCATCTTGAGCATCCTTCTCGATGTCGTGCTTGTGGGCCCACGCCCTGAAAGGGCTTCGCTTGATCGGGGCGCATGAACGAACGGTCTCCCGGACCAGATCTGCGAGCTGGTCGCGGTAACGGAAGCGAATGATGTCCGGCTCACCCAGTGCTTCGCGCACCACCCGGTACTGGTTACACGACCGCCGGTAGGCCCACACGAACAGATCGCGCAGGAGCGCGACCTCCTTCCTCTCGTAGATGGCGACCGTCGCTTCAATATACGTCTCATGGGGAACGTCGATGAACGAGAGGGGACATAGGTTGCCCTTGATAAAGGGGATGTTCGCTGCTATCCGCGACGTCCGCTTGTTCACATCGATGAACGGCTGCAGGTATGGGAGGTGAACCATCAGGAAGAAGGCTTGCTCGAACGGATCGGGAATATCCCGAGCCTTCGCAAGCAACTGTACAAAGCATTCCTGGATGATCTGCGGTACTCCGCTGGGCCTGTAGACAGTGCCGCTGATGTCCACAGGCCGCTGACGCAGGGCACCCTCCTCGCCTGGATCAGCCACGAGGTTCTCGGCCAGGGCCGCGTGCAGGCCGAGCAGCGTGCGACGATCGAAGTGGATCTCCTCGACGTTGTCCACGAGCATGCGGATCGCCGTGCGATGATTGAGAATCATCTGGGCCTCCTGCTGGCTCTTCCCTTCTGCGTGGATGCCGTGCTCCAGCAGGTTCTGTGTGTCAAGCCTCGAGTACGTGTTGCCCTCGAGCCTGCTCGACGCCCAGGAAAGGTCGATCAGGAGCCGATCGAGAATGTCGCGGGCGTAGGTCCCCGCAGGCCGCTCGGGTTCGGGCGTCTCTCCAGCAGCCGTGAGCTTGTCACGACTTTCCTCCGGCAGGTACCAGGTCTCGCCGGGTATGTAGTCATCGAGGTACTTCCGATCGTACGTGAAGGGCTCCCGTTGCTGGCGGGGAAGACGGACCAGGCGCTGTACTTCGAGACCTTCAGCGGACAGGGCGATAGCGGCCCCTGCGCCCCTTTCATGCTGCGCGACGGTGCTCGGCTCATCATCCGGACCTGCGCGGGTGAGCGGCGGAACCTCAGCCCCAACATCCGTCGCATGGTAACGAATCGCACGGCTTTTTCCCTTGCGGACGAGGCGCCCTTCATCCTCCAGCTGCTGAAGGCGGCGCCGCAGCGTACGATCAGCAATATCTTCGTTATACTGGGTGTTCAGTGCGTCCCGGATCTGCGCGCGATCCAGCCCGTCAGGGTGGTCTTGCAGAATCGCCTGGATTCGTTCCAGCGATGCTCTGATTTCGGCTTTCGTCGATCTCGGCATTCTTCGCCTCATGAGTCCGTGGCCATCCAGACCTGTTGCTGGCCGAAAGAGGAGTTTTCTGGCCACATAATACGTTGTGCTGGCCACATGATGCAAGATTCCTGGCCACAAACGACGTTTCTGGCCATTAATCTGGATTTGCCCGCACGCCGCCCAGGATTCCGGCGTCCACGGGGCGGTGGGCCGCCGCGCCCAACGGGGGACGTTTGGTTCGGTCCAGCCCGGTCCTCGGTCAGAGGCACCTCGGACGATGCTAGTGGGGTGCGGCACCCCGAACTCCGCAGCGGTGGGAGTGCAGAAGTGCACAACGGGCGCCGCTGCGGGAGCGCTCGTGCACTTTGACCCGCCCTGCGAGCATGATCGCACATCGGCGCTGCCATCCCGATCCCCGTTGTGCATTTTGACTTCAATGGCGGGCCGTAATGCCCAACCGCCGCCGCGCGTGGCGCCGGTGTGCAGAATTGCTCGGCGACTGGGCGCGACCGGTGCCCGCGCCCGGCGGCAGCGGCGCCCGCTCGCGGCGCCAGCGGTGCCCGTGCCCGGCGCCAGCAGCGCGCCCGCCCGCCGGCGGCGCCTATGAGGCGCCCCGCCCACCGTGCCCGCAGCCATGCCACCCGCAACAGGCTACCAGCAGATCGCCTCCGCGCTTGACACCGCCCCCTCCATCCACGAGTTTTCCTGGCTGACCCGTACCACTAACGAAGAGACAGAACCGTGTTCGGATTCCTGCTCGCAATCCTGCTGCTCGACGGCATTCTGCTGAGTGTCGTGATCCTGCTGCAGTCCGGTAAGGGCGGCGGTCTGGCCGCCATGGGCGGCGGTGGCGGCGGCACCGACATGAACGTGGTGGGCGGTCGGCAGGCGGCCACGCTGCTGACCCGCGCCACCTGGTGGTCCGGCGGGATCTTCCTGGGCCTGGCGCTGGTGCTCTCCGTGATGAGTTCGCGGGCCGAGCGGCCGCAGTCCATCCTGCGTGGCGAGTTTCAGGAGCAGACGGTGCCCACGCCGCTGGCCCCGCCCCCGGGCGGCGGCACCGAGCTGCCCATCGGCGGCGACCAGCCCCCGGCCGGCGATCCGGCTACCGGCGGCGACGCGACCGCGGGCGGCCCCCCGCCCACCACGGGCGGCGACTAGCCAACGCACCGCGCACAAGGACCCGCTCACCAGCAACGAAGAGCCCGCCGGATCCAGTGACCAGGCGGGCTCTCTCACGTTCACCACCAGCCTGCAGGCGCCTCAGCGCACCTCGATCTCCCTCGCCTGGCCGTAGCCGTCCGCCACGTCGTAGCGCATCTCGTAGGGGCCGAGCACGGGCACGCGCGTGGGCGGCCGCGGCCGGTCGGCGCCCTCACCCTGTTCGGCCCGCGCGCCAGCCGTCATGCGCCGGGTCGTTTCCATGGTGTTCCTATGCCGCCACTTCCGTCGCTTTGCCATGGGCCCTCCGTGCTCTGGACGAAAAAAACGCCCCACCCCCGGCTGGGGGTCGGGCGGCTTCACGTCGTCCGCGGCAACGGCACCGATGGTCGACCCTTCCAAACTAGCCCTAAGTGGGGCGCCGATCAAGCTTTTCACGTGCGTGCGCGCGCTTGACGCCGCCCTCGGGCCGCCACAGATTGCGCGCCCTGGCCGGGGGAGCGTCCCGCCCGGCCGCGCATCACGTCCGCCGAGGATCATGGCACCCAGGAAGTCGGCCGCCGCCAAGCAGCGCGCGGTCCATGGCCTGTCGCGCGAGCAGCTGCTGGACATCTACTACCACCTGCAGCTCACCCGTGAGGTGGAGCAGGTGCTGGCCAACCTCTACCGCCAGGACAAGGTCATCGGGGGGCTCTACCGCTCGCTTGGCCAGGAGGCCACGGCGGTGGGCAGCGCCTACGCGCTGGAGCGGCGTGAGGACGGTACGGGGGACGTGATCTCCCCCGCCATCCGCAACCTGGGCGGCCTCTTCGTCATGGGCGCCCGGCCGGTGGACGTCATGCGCCAGTACATGGCCAAGGCGGACGGCCCCACGCAGGGGCGCGAGCAGAACGTCCACTTCACGGACTACGATAAGGGCTTCATCGGCCTAATCTCCCACCTGGGCGTCATGATCGAGGTGATGGCCGGCGTGGCGCTCACCTTCAAGGCGCGCGGGGAGGAGCGGGTGGCGCTCACCTGGATCGGCGACGGCGGCAGCTCCACGGGCGCCTTCCACGAGGGCTTCAACCTGGCCGCCGTGAAGCAGGCGCCGCTCGTGGTCATCATCGAGAACAACTGCTACGCCTACTCCACGCCCACCTGCAACCAGACGGCCGCCGAATCCTTTGCCGACAAGGCGCCCGGCTATGGCGTGCACGGCGCGCAGTGTGACGGTAATGACGTGCTCGAGGTCTACGCCATGGTGAAGGAGGCCGTGGACCGCGCTCGCCGCGGTGAGGGCGCCAGCCTGCTCGAGGTGCTCACCTATCGCCGGCGCGGTCACGCCGAGCACGACGCGCAGAAGTACGTGCCCGCGGGAGAGGTGGACGCCTGGGCGGCCAAGGATCCCGTCAGCCGCTTCGAGCGGCGCCTCGTGGACGAGGGGTGGGCGGAGCCCACCGACCTCGAAGAGGTGCGTGCGCGCGTGGCCCGGGAGGTGGATGAGGCGCGTGAGCAGGCGGAGTCCTCGTCGCTTCCCGAACCGAAGGGCGCGCTCGAACCCGTCTACGGCAATGCCCCGCCGGCCGTCCCCTGGACGCGCCTGGACATCCCCGACCCGCACGCGGCATAACGCATGGCCACCGCTACGAAGAAAAGCAGCAAGCCCGAGCAGCTCCGCCACACGGACGAGGGGCGCGCGGTCACCATGCTGGAGGCCATCCGCGAGGCGCTCTGGGAGGAGATGGCCGCCGACGAGCGGGTCTTCCTCATCGGTGAGGACATCGGCAGCTACGGCGGCGCCTTCAAGGTCACCGACGGCTTCCTGGAGGCCTACGGCGAGCACCGCGTGGTGGACACGCCCATCAGCGAGGCGGGCTTCACGGGCGCCGCGGCCGGCGCGGCCCACATGGGCATGCGGCCGGTGGTGGAGATGCAGTTCATGGACTTCGTGTCGTGCGCCTACGAGCCGCTCACGAACTACATTGCCACCTCGCGCTGGCGGGGCAGTGGCCCCGTGCCGATGGTGGTGCGCGGCCCCGTGGGCGGCGGCGTGCGCGGCGGGCCGTTCCACTCGCAGAACCCGGAGATGGCCTTCTTCCACACGCCGGGGCTGAAGATCGTCTACCCGTGCAACGCGCGGGACGCCAAGGGGCTGCTCAAGGCCGCCATCCGCGACGACGACCCGGTGCTCTTCTTCGAGCATAAGAAACTCTACCGTGCCCCGTTCCTGCGTGAGGTCCTGCCGCAGGAGGATCTGGTCATCCCCCTCGGTGAAGCGCGTACGCACCGCGAGGGCACGGACGTCACGCTCGTGACCTACGGCAACATGGTCCACGAGAGCGCCAAGGCGGCGGAGCGGCTGAGCTCGGAGGACGGCCTCGAGGTGGAGATCCTGGACCTGCGCACGCTGCTGCCGCTCGACGAGGACGCCATCGTGGCCAGCGTGAAGCGCACCAACCGCCTGCTGGTGGTCCACGAGGACACGCGCACGGGCGGCATCGCCGGGGAGATCTCCATGCGCGTGAACGAAAAGGCCTTCGAGTGGCTGGACGCGCCCATCCTGCGCGTCACGGCCATCGACACCCCCGTGCCGTACTCGCCGCCGCTGGAGGATTACTACCTCCCGCAGGTGGAGGACATCGTCACGGCGTGCAGGTACCTGGCCCGGTATTAGCGGGCGGGATGGACGGCCGGCCTTCCCCGGGAGGGCCCGCCGGCGCATGATCAGCGTTTGTAAGCGACGATGAATCGACCGCGCCTCGCGCATTCCGCGCGCGCGGTCCTGAACCTTTCCGGAGTCTCCGATGGCCCGAATCGAAGTGCCCATGCCGCAGATGGGGGAGTCCATTGCCGAGGGCACCGTCTCCAAGTGGCTGAAGCAGCCCGGCGACGAGATCCAGCGCGACGAGCCGCTGCTGGAGATCTCCACCGACAAGGTGGACGCCGAGATCCCCTCACCCAACGCCGGCACGCTGGTGGAGGTGCTGGTGGAGGAGGGCGCCACCGTGGAGGTGGGCACCATCGTGGCCATCCTGGAGACGGAGAAGGGTGCCGCGGCGGCGGCGTCGGCGCCGAAGCAGGATGCGGGTGGGGCGTCGAAGGCTGGGGCGAAGGCTGACGCTGAGCCGGACGCGGAGGTTGCGGACGAGCCTGCCGCGGCGGCTGGCGGTAAGGCCGGCGGCAAGGCCGCCGCAGCGGCGGCCGGTGAGGCTGGCGGCAAGGCCGGTGAGGCCTCCGGCAAGGCCGCCGGTGAAGCCGCGGGGAAGGCCGCCGGCAAGTCCGCTGATAAGGCCGCTGATAAGGCCGCGGCCCCGCCGGCCCCCGAGGCGCAGGCTGACGGCACCGCCGAGGAGACGCCCGCCCCCGCCGGTGAGGAGAGCGCCGAGGAGCGCCTCCGCCGCCGCTCCACGCCCGTGGTGCGCAAGATTGCCGCGGAGCATGACGTCGACATTGCCGACGTGGAGGGCACCGGGCAGGCCGGCCGCGTGACCAAGCAGGACATCATGGCCTTCATCGAGGGCGGCGGCGCAGCGCAGAAGAAGGCCGCCGCGCCCGCGGAGAAGAAGCCCGCCGCCGCCGCTGCCGGTGGCGCCGCGGGTGGCGCCTTCAGCGTGGACGCCCTCTGGGACGCCTTCTACGGCCAGGTGCGCCACCCCGAGTTCCCCGTTCGGGACGGGGACACGGTGGAGCCCATGAACCGCATGCGCCGCCTCACGGCGGACCACATGGTGCGCGCCAAGCGCATCGCGCCGCACGTGCACTCCTTCATCGAGATCGACTTCACGGCCATCGACCGGGTGCGGAACGCCGGCAAGAAGAAGTGGGCCGAGCAGGGCGTGAAGGTGAGCTACACGGCTTTCGTGGCGTGGGCGGTGGCCAAGGTGCTGCCCGGGTTCCCCATGGTGAACGGCACCGTCTCGGGGGACAGCCTGATCTTCCGCGGCGCGGTGAACATCGGCATTGCGGTGGACCTGAACCCCGGCCTCATCGTGCCGGTGATCCGGAACGCGGACGAGCTCAACCTGGTGGGCTTTGCCAAGCGCATCGCGGACCTGGCGGAGCGGGCCCGCTCGAAGAAGCTGAACCCGGACGAGATCCAGGGCGCCACCTTCTCCATCACCAACCCCGGCGTGCTCGGCACCACGGTGGGCATGCCCGTCATCCCCGAGGGCACGAGCGCCATCCTGGGCACCGGCGCCATCGACAAGAAGCCGGTGGTCATCGAGGCGGACGGGCAGGACACCATTGCCATCCGCAAGCGCTCGCTCTTCTCCCTGGGCTACGACCACCGCATCGTGGACGGCGCCGACGCGGCCCGCTTCCTGGCCACGCTCAAGGAGACGCTGGAGAGCTTCCCGGAGGAAGCCGGCTGATGGGCGCCGCGTCTCCATGACCGTGCGGGGGCAGGCGGCGTCGCCGCGGCAGGGCGGCTCGGCGCGGCTGGACGGCTCGGCGCGGCTGGACGGCTCGGCGCGGCTGGACGGCTCGGCGCAGCTGGGTGCCTCGGCGCCATCGGGCGGCTCGGCGCAGTCGGATGGCTCGGCGCAGCTGGGCGGCGAGCGGAATCCCCTGGAGGTACGGCGCCTCGGTACGATCCCCTACGGCGAGGCGCTGGCGCTCCAGGACGAGCTGGTGCGCCTCCGCAGGGCCGCGGAGATCCCCGACCAGCTCCTGCTCCTGGAGCACCCCCACGTGGTCACCCTCGGCACCGGCGCCGACGAATCCAACGTGCTGCTCTCCGCCGACGAGCGCCGCCTCCTCGGTATGGAGCTCTTCGACACCGGCCGCGGCGGCGACGTCACCTACCACGGCCCCGGCCAGCTCGTAGGCTACCCCATCCTGGCCCTCGAGGAGGGCCGCCGCGACCTGCACCGCTACGTCCGTGACCTGGAGACGGTGCTGGTGCGTTCGCTGGCCTCCTTCGGCATCGAGGCGGGGCCGGTGGCGGGCCTCACCGGCGTCTGGGTGGGGGAGGAGAAGATCGCCGCCATCGGCGTGCGCGTTTCCAGCGGCTGGATCACCTCCCACGGCTTCGCGCTGAACGTCTCCACGGACCTCCGCTTCTTCGACGCCATCGTGCCGTGCGGCATCCGGGGGAAGGGGGTGACGTCCATGGCGGCGCTGCTGGGAGAGGCGCCGGATGCGAGGGCCGTGCAGGACGCCGTTGCGGGCCACCTGCGGGAGGTCTTCGGGCGCTCCGCGTGAGCCATCCGCGAACGAATCCCGAAAGACTTGCGGTCCTCGGCCGGCCGGGATTATCGTGGGTTCACGGTGGTTGGCGTTGCGGTCTTCAACGTGAGCCGCCGGCTGGATCGGAGGGACGCTTCCGATGCGGCGTCCGGACGGGAATTCGGCCCGACCGGATCGGCTGAGAGGTCGCTGGCCCCAGCCGGGCCCCGTGAGGACGGGGCGCCCGAAGCGCAGACCGCGCGCCGAGGGAAGGGAATCGCGCAACCAGCCGTCGCACGTGGCGGCACCGAACACAACCAGGTCGCGATACCGCCAGCGCACGATAGGGCCCCCGACGGAACGTGAACCGTCGGGGGCCCTCGTGCGTTCTGTCCCACCGCTAGCCGGCGCATTATCTTGGCCGCATTCCCTTCCAATCAGGAGTGCCGGAATGCCGACCTGGTCACCGATCCGTCCGCTGTGCGCCGGCGCCCTCGCATGCGCGCTGTTGCTGCCCGCCGGCCTGCACGCGCAGGACGCCCGTATGGAACGCCTGCTCGAGGAGGCCACCGCCGCGGTGGAGGCCAACCGCAAGCTCACGCAGGTGATGGTGGACAAGATCTTCAGCTTCTCGGAGCTGGGCTTCCAGGAGGTGGAGACCGCGCGCTACCTGACGGCGCTGCTGCGGGAGAACGGCTTTGCCGTGGAGGAGGGCGTGGCCGGCATGCCCACGGCGTGGTGGGCCTCCTGGGGCTCGGGGGAACCGGTCATTGCCTTCGGCAGTGACGTGGATGGCATCCCCAAGTCCAACCAGAAGCCGGGCGTGGCGTGGAACGAGCCCATCGTGGAGGGCGCGCCCGGGCACGGGGAGGGGCACAACTCCGGGCAGGCGGTGAACGTCACCGCCGCGCTGGCGCTCAAGCAGATCATGGAGCGGGAGGGGATCCCCGGCACGCTGGTGCTCTGGCCGGGCGTGGCGGAGGAGGCGGTGGCGGCCAAGGCGTGGTTCGTCCGCGAGGGGCTCTTCGCGGACGTGGACGCGGTGCTCTTCACGCACGTCTCCAACAACCTGAGCACGAGCTGGGGCGTGGCCAATGGCACGGGCCTGGTGTCGGTGGAACTCACCTTCACGGGTGAGGCCGCGCACGGCGCCGGCTCACCCTGGCGCGGGCGGAGTGCGCTGGACGCGGTGGAGCTGCTGAATGTCGCTTGGAACTTCAAGCGCGAGCACCTGCGCCCCGATCAGCGCTCGCACTACGTCATCTCGGACGGCGGCGACCAGCCCAACGTGGTGCCCTCCAAGGCCTCGGTGTGGTACTTCGTCCGCGAGATGGACTACGACAACATCAAGGCCAACTTCGACGCCCTGCTGCGCATGGCCGACGGCGCCGCCATGATGACGGACACGGAGGTGGAGCACCGCATCATCGGCACCGCCTGGCCGCGCCACTTCAACCGGCCGATCGCCGAGGCCATGTACGAGCACATCAAGGTGGTGGGGCTGCCGGAGTGGAGTGAGGCGGACCAGACGCTGGCCAGGGCGGTGCAGGAGGAGGTGGGCAGCAACCCGCGCGGCCTGTCCACCAACCTGTCGGAGCTGGGGCCGCCGCCGCGCAATCCGAGCAGCGGTGGCTCGGACGACATCGGCGACATCGCGTGGACCGTGCCCACCATCACGCTCCGCTTCCCGTCCAACATCCCGGGGCTGGCCGGCCACCACTGGTCGAGCGCCATAGCCATGGCCACGCCGATCGCCCACAAGGGCGCCACGGCCGGCGCCAAGGTCATGGCGCGCACCGCGCTCGAGATGTTCCTGCGGCCGGAGATCGTGGCGGACGCCTGGACGTATTTCCGCGAGGAGCAGACGGCCGACACCGAGTACGTGCCCTTCATCGGCCCGGACGATCCGCCCGCCATCCACCTGAACGCCGAAATCATGGCGCGCTATGCCCCGCTGCTGCGCCCGTTCTACTACGACGAAACGCGCTTCGACACGTACCTGGAGCAGCTGGGGGTGACGTACCCGACGGTACGACGCTAGGGGGCCGATGACGTGAGCTTTCGGCGCCGCGCCGCCGCCTTCTGGGGCCGCCATCGCTCACTCTTCTGGATGCTCCATTCGGTGTGGGCGCTGGCCACCGGGGTGGTGGTCCTCCTGCTGGCGTGGGAGCGCTACGCGTTCGTGCCGTGGGTGGTGGTCTTCCTCGGCCTTACCTGGCTCTCGACCCTCTTCTTCGGAAGCAGTGCGCGTGAGGAGTGGACGCCCACCCTCGGGGGGGAGGTGAGTTCGTACGTCCGCAACTATCGCCGTAGTAGCGGACGGGTGACCGCGCCGGCCTACCCCCCCACCCCCGGCGCCGGGCGGAAGTCCTCCTCCGCCGGCTCCGCGAACTCGAAGAAGTCCATGTAGCGCTCCTTCTCCCGCTCGGACTCCAGCCACTCCGTGAACTTCGAGGGCGCCAGCCCGCCGCTCCGGCTCTGCTCCTTGGCGGCCGTGGTGGCCAGGTGGTTGGCGTACTCGTTCTGCGGGTGGCCGGCGTGGCCGCGCACCCAGCGCCAGTCCACCTGGTGGCGGTTGGCCTGGGTGACCAGGCGCTGCCAGAGCTCCAGGTTCTCGATGGGCCCGCCCTTGCGGACCCAGCCGCGGCGCGCCCAGCCGGGCACCCACTCGCGCATGCCCTTGACCAGGTACTGCGAGTCGGAGGTGAAGACGATGCGGCAGGCGCGCTTCAGGTAGCGCAAGCCGGTGATGGCGCTCATCAGCGCCATGCGGTTGTTGGTGCTGGCGGGCTCGCTCAACCAGAAGTCGCGGCGCACCCAGGCGCCCTCCTTCCAGTACGCCAGCAGGCCGCCGGCACCGCCGGGGTTGTCGCGGTCGCGGAACTGGTTGCCCAGGCAGCTCTCGTCGGCCCAGATGTAGACGATCTCATCCATGGCGGCGGAAGCTAGGCGGCGCCGGCGGGGCCGCAACCGGGGCCGGAGTGGCGCCGCCGCATGGCCCCCCGCGCGCGCCGCCGCACGGACCCGCCGCCGCACGCGGATCGAGCGTGCGCCCCGGGGGTAGCAGGCGCCCGGAACCCGACGGGCATCGTCGCTTGACTCCGCCCGCGGTGTCCCTACATTCGCGCGCGGAGATGTCCCGCACCCCACCGAGGTCCGCTTGAGCCAGCCCGGATACCTGCTCCTGGAAGACGGCCGCGCCTTCCGCGGTGACCTGTTCGGCGCCGCCGACGGGGCGCTCGGCGAGGCGGTGTTCAACACCTCCATGACGGGCTACCAGGAGGTGCTGACGGACCCGTCCTACGCGGGGCAGATCGTGACCATGACCTACCCGCTCATCGGCAACTACGGGGTGAACGCGGCGGACGCGGAGTCGGGCGGCGTGCAGGTGGCGGGGTTCGTGGTGCGGGAGCTGGCGCCCAGCTACAGCAGCTGGCGGGCGGAGGGCTCGCTGGACGGCTACCTGGCCGACGCGGGCGTGACCGGCCTCACGGGCGTGGACACCCGCGCGCTCACCCGGCACCTGCGCTCGGCGGGCGCCATGCGCGCGGGGATCGCGGCGGCCGACGTGGCGGAGGACGCGCTCATGGAGCGCATCCAGGCGCACCCGCGCATGGAGGGGCAGGACCTCACCTGCGGCGTCTCCACCGCCGCGGCCTACGACACCGCCGCCCAGGGGCAGGCGCGCTTTGAGGTGATCGCCTGGGACTTCGGCGTGAAGCGCAATTCCATCCGCCTGCTGGCGGAGCACGGCTGCAACGTCACCACGCTCCCCGTGGGCACCCCGGCCGCCGACATCCTGGAGCGCAGTCCGGACGGTTTCTTCCTCTCCAACGGGCCGGGGGATCCGCAAGCGGTCGAGCACGTGCTGGAGGCGGTGCGCGGCCTGGGCCAGCGCGGCGTGCCGGTCTTCGGCATCTGCCTGGGCCACCAGCTGCTGGCGCGCGCCTACGGCGGGCGGACGTTCAAGCTCCTCTACGGGCACCGCGCGGGGAATCATCCGGTGCGCCGCCTGGACACGGGCGCCGTGGAGATCACGGCGCAGAACCACGGCTTCGCGGTGGAGCGGGAAGGCGATGACGGGGTGGCCGGGGCCAGCGCTTTGCGCGTCACGCACGTCAACCTGAACGATCAGACCATGGAGGGCCTGGCGCACCGCGAGCTGCCCATGTTCAGCGTGCAGTACCATCCGGAGGCGGCGCCCGGGCCGCACGATTCGCTCTATCTCTTCCAACGCTTCATGGACGCCATGGCGGCACGACACTCTTGACGCGCGAGCGCCGCTGGCATTAACGTAGATGCCCGTCACCATTCGAGATACGAGCTTTCGGGCGGCGTTCGCCCCGCACCGGGTGAGCGCTTCCGTGGGGGCGGGAATTGACGGTCGGGACCGCGGCGGCCCCGGCGTATCGGGGACCACTGTGGAGGCAACATGACCAAAGCCGATCTCGTCGAGCAGGTGGCGGAGGCGATCGGCCCCGGCATCACCAAGAAGGACTGCGCACTGGTGGTGGACGGGCTGCTGAACGCCATCAAGAACGCCATGTCCGATCACGACCACATCGAGATCCGGGGCTTCGGCACCTTCAAGGTGCGCAAGCGTCGCTCGCGCATGGCGCGCAACCCGCGCACCGGAGATCCGGTGGAGGTGCCCGCTCGCGCGGTGCCGATCTTCAAGCCCTCCAAGGACCTGCGCGAATCGGTCGAGACGGGCGTTCCCGTCAGCGCCTGAGCCGCCGCCACGTATCCGGCACGGCAGGAGGCGCCGGCTCCACGAGCGGCGCCTCCTGCGCGTACTCCCCTCCCGGTCGTTGCCCCTTAACGCATGCCGCGTAACGGGCGTCCAATCCACAGTGACGAGTCGAGTGGCCCACCTCCGCCTGGATCCGACCCTGCCGGTCGAAGAAGACGAGCCATCGCTCGTCCGCCGGGCCGTGGCGGGGTCCGAGGAGGCCCGGGAGGCGCTCATCCGGCGCTACTTGGATGACGTCTACGCGGTGACGTATCGGATCCTCGGGGACACGGACCTGGCGGCCGATGCCGCCCAGGAGGCCTTCATCAACGCGTTGCGTGGGCTGGACCGTTTCCGGGGCGAGGCCAGCTTCCGCACCTGGCTCCTGCGCATTGCCGCCAACGCGGCCAAGAGCAGCGGGCGCAAGCGGCAGCGCCGCAGGGAAGTGGCCATCGAGGCGGTGGCGGAACCGGCCAGCCGGGAGCCCGACGCCGCGGAGCTCACGGTGGTGCGGGCCGAGGCCGCGCGGGTGCGCGCCGTGCTGGCCACGCTGCCTTCGAAGCAGCGCCAGGCCGTCACGCTGCGTGTGGACCAGGGACTGGATTTCAGGGAGATCGGCCGCCTCATCGGCTCGTCCGAGGGCGCGGCGCGGGTCAACTACCATCTGGGGGTGAAGCGCCTCCGGGAGCTGATGCAATGACACGCCACGACTGTGAGGCCATGCGTGACCTCCTGCCCCTGGCGGCGGGCGGGCGGCTGGACGGTGCGCGCCTGCGGAGCCTGGCGGATCACCTGCGCGGCTGCGCGGCTTGTGAGGCGGAGCTGGCGCTGCTCCGGAGCGTAGCGGCCAGCGTGCAGGCCACGCCGCCCGGGCTGGAGACGCGCATCGCGGCGTCGGTCCGGGCGGCGCCGCCTGCGCGCGGCTTCCGCCATCGCTTCGGCGGATTCGCGCCGCTGCCGCTGGCGGCGGCCGCCACGCTGGCCGTGGCGCTGGGCGGCGCCGCGCTCTACGAGCGGCTGGGCGGCGGGAGCGCGGACACCGACCCGTTCACGGTGGATGCCACGCTGGTCTGGGCCGGCGGCGCCGACGACCCGCTGGTACAGGGCGGTGCCACCCTGGCGGAGCTTACCGACGAGGAACTCGAGACCCTCCTGATGGAGTTGGAACAGTGAGAAAGACTACGCTGATCCTGGTGGTGGCCATGGCTGCCCTCGGGCCCGCCGCTGCGGTCGCGCAGGTGCGCCCCACGGGGCAGCAGCAGATGCAGCAGCGGCGCGGCATGATGGAGCGGCCGGCGGACCGCGCGCTGATGGAGGCGCGAGTGATGGAGCGCTTCCTGGAGGTGACCGCCGAGCGCCTGAGCCTCACGGCCGAGGATCGCACACGGCTGCAGGCCATCCTGCGGCGCAGCGCCGAGGAGCGGCGCGCCATGCACGAGGAGTCTGAGCGGGTGCAGGAGGGCCTCACGGAGGCGGTGCGGATCCAGGCGCCGGAGGACCGGGTGCGCGGCCTCCTCACCGGCATCACCGAGCTTCGCCGGCGCGAGCTCCGTCTCTGGGAGCGCGAGCAGCGGGAGTTGGGACAGCTGCTCACCCCCGTGCAGCATGCCAGTTACATGGTGCAGTGGCTGCGCCTGCAGGAGAGCATCCGGGGGATCATGGGGCGGCGGCAGGGCGGCCCCCCGCCGCCGCGCTAGCCCCGCCGGCCGGCCCGCGGTTGATGCGCGGCCGGTCCGGCCGTTAGTTTCGGACATGCGCGTCAACATCCTCCTCTTTGCCCACTATCGCGAACTGGCCGGTACGGACGCCGTGGCGCTCGAGTTGCCCGACGGCGCCACGGCGGCCGATGCCGTGGCCCGGCTGCGCGCCGCAGGGGCCACCCTGGCGCGCATCCCGGCCGCACCCGCGCTGGCCGTGAACGAGGCGTACGCGTCGCTCGAGACCGCGCTCGCCGATGGCGACGAGGTGGCGCTGCTGCCCCCGGTGGCCGGCGGATGAGTGTGCATACCTGGCTCACGGACACGCCCCTGGAGGTAGCGGACGTGCTGGCGCGCGTGGGCACCCACGAGGACGGCGCCGTGGCGCTCTTCCTGGGCACCGTGCGGCGCTCGAACGCCGGCCGGGACGTGGTGGGGATGCGCTACGACGCTTACCTTCCCATGGCGGAGCGCGTGCTCGCCGCCATTGCCGCCGAAGCGCTCGAGCGCATGGGGGAGGGGAGCGTGGCCGCCGCCCACCGCGTGGGTGAGGTGCCGCTCGGCGGCGCCAGCGTGGCCATTGCCGTGGCCTCACCGCACCGCGCGGAAGCCTTCGACGCCTGCCGTTACGTCATCGAGGAGATCAAGGTGCGCCTGCCCGTCTGGAAGCTGGAACGCTACACGGACGGCACGGAGGCGTGGCTGGGCGGCGCGCCGCCGCCCGCGCCGGAGCCGGCGGAGACCGCCTCTTGAGTGATCTCCTTGACCGCGCGGAGGCGGAGCGCCGCCGGCTCGAGGCCGAGCGGCAGGACGCGGCCACGGGCACCGGCATGCGGGACGGCTTCGGCCGGCGCATCGAATACCTGCGCATCTCCGTCACCGACAAGTGCAACCTGCGCTGCGTCTACTGCATGCCCGAGGAGGGACTGCCGTGGCTGAAGCGCGAGCAGATCCTCTCCTATGAGGAGATCGCGGAGGTGGTGCGGGTCATGGCGGGCATGGGGCTGCGGCGCGTGCGCATCACGGGTGGCGAGCCGCTCGTGCGGCGGGACGTGGCGCGCCTGGTGGCCATGCTCAGGGCGGTGCCGGAGATCGACGACCTTGCGCTGTCCACCAACGCCGCCCTGCTCGCCGACCAGGCGGAGGCGCTGCGTGAGGCCGGCATCGACCGCGTGAACGTCTCGCTGGACTCGCTGATCCCCGAGCGCGTGGACGAGCTGGCGCGCCGGCCCGGATCCGCGGCGGCCGTGTTCGCCGGCCTGGCCGCGGCCGAGCGGGTGGGCTTCCACCCCATCAAGGTGAACGCCGTCATCATGCGCTCCCGCAACCTGGACGAGTTGGAGGCGTTCGCGCGCATCACGCTGGAGCGGCCGTGGCACGTACGCTTCATCGAGGTTATGCCGGTGGGGGAGAACCTGCCCGTCTCGGCGCAGGACTTCGTGCCCGCCACCGAGATGCTGGGTGCGCTGCGCACCATCGGTGAGCTGGAGCCCGTGGCGGGGCCCGCCGGCAACGGCCCGGCCACCTACTTCCGCTTCGCGGGGGCCGCCGGCACGGTGGGGGTCATCACGCCCATGAGCCACAACTACTGCGAGCGCTGCAACCGCATGCGCCTGACCGCGGACGGCCAGCTGCGCCCGTGCCTCTTCGGCACCATCCAGACGGACCTGCGCGGTCCGCTGCGGGCCGGTGAGGCGCTGGAGCCGCACATCCGCGAAACGCTGCGCATCAAGCCCGAGCGCCACAGCCTGGTCCAGGGCAGCGCCGCCGGGTCGGGCGGGCTGCTGGCCCTCTCGCAGGTAGGCGGCTGAGGCGCCCCTTTTAAGCGACGACGCCACGCACCTTCCGGCGCGCCGTCCCGCGCACCGTCCGGCGCCGCAGGTCCCGTTCCCACCGCTACTTGCGACCCGTTTTCAACCGTCACCGCCGCGTTGACACCCCCCCGGCACTGATCTAGTTTGCCTCGTCGTTCAAGGCGGATTCGACCCCGCGAGGAGGGGATGATCATGGTAGATAAGATCACGGTGGTGGGGGCTGGGCATGTGGGGGCTTCCACCGCACTTGGATTGGCGCAGCGGGAACTGGCCCGCCAGGTCGTGATGATTGACATCGTGGAGGGTGTGCCGCAGGGCAAGGGGCTGGACCAGTGGGAGTCGGCGCCCATCGAGGGCTTCGACACGCGCGTCTTCGGCACCAACGACTATGCGGACACCGCGGGCTCCGACATCGTGGTGATCACGGCGGGCATCGCGCGCAAGCCGGGCATGAGCCGTGACGACCTGCTGAAGACCAACGCCGGCATCGTCCGGGACGTGTCGGAGAAGGTCCGGGACAACTCGCCGGACGCCATCATCATCATGGTGTCCAACCCGCTGGACGTGATGGCCGCCGTGGCCATGCGCACCACCGGCTTCCCGCGTGAGCGGATCATCGGCATGGCGGGCGTGCTGGACACGGCGCGCTACCGCTCGTTCCTGGCCATGGAGCTGGAGGTCAGCGTGGCCGACATCCAGGCGCTGGTGCTGGGCGGCCACGGGGACACGATGGTGCCGCTGGCCTCCTACACTTCCGTGAGCGGCATCCCGCTCAGCCAGCTCATGAGCGCCGACCGCATCGAGGCCAACGTGGACCGCGCGCGCAAGGGTGGCGCGGAGATCGTGGGCCTGCTCAAGACCGGCAGCGCCTACTACGCGCCGGCGGCGGCGGTGGTGCAGATGACCGAGGCCATGGTCAAGGATCGCAAGCGCATCCTGCCCTGCGCCGCGTGGCTGCAGGGGGAGTACGGCATGAAGGACATCTTCCTGGGCGTGCCGTGCAAGCTCGGCCGGGGCGGGTTGGAGCAGATTCTCGAGGTGGAGCTCACCGAGGAGGAAAGCGCGGCGCTCGGCCGCTCGGCGGACGCCGTGCGCGAGGTGATGGCCGCGCTCGACGCCCTCGGCTGAGGAGGGCAGAGATGCGGGGCGTCGCGGCGCTGGGCGAATCGTCCGTCGGCAAGAAGATCCTGATGGCCACCACGGGGCTGATCCTGTACGGCTTCGTGGTGGGCCACATGATCGGCAACCTCAAGGTCTTCCTCGGTCCTGAGGTCTTCAACCACTACGCGGAGGGGCTGCGGGTCTTCGGGGATCCGTTCTTTGCCCGCGGGCAGTTGCTCTGGGTGGTGCGGCTGGCGCTGCTCCTTGCCGTGCTGGTGCATATCTGGGCGGCGGTGAAGCTCTGGTTGCGCAGCCGCGCCGCGCGCCGCCAGGGCTACAAGAAGTTCGAGAACCTGGCGTTCAGCCAGGCGTCCCGGACCATGGTCTGGGGCGGCATCACCATCCTGGCCTTCGTCATCTTCCACCTCATGCACCTGACCTGGGGCAACGCGCACCCGGACTTCGTGCACGGGGACGCCTACCACAACTTCATCGTGGGCTTCCGGAGCTGGCCGGTCTCGCTGGCCTACATCGCGGCCATGATCCCCCTGGGGCTCCATCTCTATCACGGCCTGTGGAGCGCCTTCCAGACCATGGGCGTAAACGATCCGAGCAACAACCAGTGGCGTCGGCCACTGGCCATGGCCATCGCGCTCGTGGTGGTGATCGGCAACATCTCATTCCCGATCGCGGTGCTCTCCGGCGCCATCGGTGACGACGTTCCGGCGGCCACGGCCGTCGTGGTGGAATAGGGAGGCGGGGATGGAACTGAACGCACGGATCCCGGCGGGGCCGATCCAGGACAAATGGACCAAGCACCGCTTCGACATGAAGCTGGTCAACCCATCCAACAAGCGGAAGTACAGCGTCATCGTGGTGGGCTCGGGCCTGGCCGGCGGCGCCGCGGCCGCCACCATGGCGGAGCTGGGCTACGAGGTGAGCTGCTTCTGCTTCCAGGACAGCCCGCGGCGGGCGCACAGCATCGCGGCGCAGGGCGGCATCAACGCCGCCAAGAACTACCAGGGGGACGGGGACAGCGTCTACCGGCTCTTCTACGACACGGTCAAGGGCGGGGACTTCCGTGCGCGGGAGGCCAACGTCTACCGGCTGGCGGAGCTCTCCCTGGCCATCATCGACCAGGCCGTGGCGCAGGGCGTGCCCTTCGCCCGCGAGTACGGCGGCTTCCTGGCCAACCGCTCCTTCGGCGGCGCCCAGGTATCGCGCACCTTCTACGCCCGGGGGCAGACCGGCCAGCAGCTCCTGTTGGGCTGCTACCAGGCGCTGGAGCGGCAGATCGGGGCGGGCAAGGTGACGATGCACAACCGCCACGAGATGCTGGAGCTCGTGGTGGTGGACGGACGCGCCCGCGGCATCGTCACGCGGGACCTCATCAGCGGCCGCATCGAGAGCCACGTGGCCGACGCCGTGGTGCTCTGCACCGGTGGCTACGCCAACGTCTTCTACCTCTCCACGAACGCCAAGGGATGCAACGTCACGGCCATCTGGCGGGCACACAAGAAGGGCGCCGGCTTCGCCAATCCGTGCTACACGCAGATCCACCCCACTTCGCTGCCGCCCGCCGGTGAGCATCAGTCCAAGCTCACGCTGATGAGCGAGTCGCTGCGCAACGACGGGCGCGTGTGGGTGCCGAAGCAGCAGGGGGACACGCGGCCACCGGACCAGATCCCGGACGACGAGCGGGACTACTATCTGGAGCGCTACTACCCCAGCTTCGGCAACCTGGCGCCGCGCGACATCGCCAGCCGGCGCGCCAAGGAGATGGTGGACGAGGGGCGGGGCGTGGGCCCGAGCGGCATCGGCGTCTACCTGGACTTCCGGGACGCCATCCAGCGGCTGGGCAAGGAGGTCATCGAAGAGCGCTACGGCAACCTCTTCGACATGTATGCCAACATCGCCGGGGAGAATCCCTATGAGGTGCCCATGCGCATCTACCCGGCGCCGCACTACACCATGGGCGGCCTCTGGGTGGATTACAACCTCATGAGCACCATCCCGGGGCTGCACGTGGGCGGGGAGGCCAACTTCTCCGACCACGGCGCCAACCGGCTGGGCGCCAGCGCCCTCATGCAAGGGCTGGCCGACGGCTACTTCATCCTGCCGCTCACCCTCGGGGACTACCTGGCGCGCGGCGGCTTCGACAAGATCGACACCGACCACGCCGAGTTCCGCGCCGCCGAGGAGGCCGTGGCGGAGCGCACGAAGAAGTTCCTCTCGATCAACGGCAAGCGCACCGTCACGGACATCCACCGCGAACTCGGCGCCATCCTGTGGGAGTACTGCGGCATGGCCCGGAACGCCGCCGGGCTCAAGACCGCGCTGGCGAAGATCCCGGCGCTGCGCGAGGAGTTCTGGGAGAACGTGCGCGTGCCCGGCGACGGGCAGAACCTCAACCAGCAGCTCGAGCACGCCGGCCGCCTGGCCGACTTCCTGGAGTTCGGCGAGCTCATGTGCCACGACGCCCTGGACCGCGACGAGTCGGCCGGCGGTCACTTCCGCGAGGAGCACCAGACGGCGGACGGCGAGGCGCTGCGCAACGACCAGGACTTTGCCCACGCCTCCGTGTGGGAATTCAAGGGCGTGGGGCAGGCACCCGTGAAGCACAGGGAAGAGCTGACCTTCGAGAACGTTCCTCTGGCCACCCGGAGCTACAAGTGAACCTGACCCTGCATGTCTGGCGTCAGGCCGGGCCCGACGCCGAGGGACGCTTCGAGACCTACCCGGCCCAGAGCATCTCCGAGCACTCCAGCTTCCTGGAGATGCTGGACGTGGTGAACGAACGGATCATTGCCGATGGCGGCGAGCCCATTGCCTTCGACCACGACTGCCGCGAGGGCATCTGCGGCATGTGCGGCTTCCTGGTGAACGGCGTGCCCCACGGCCCGCTGCCGGGCGCCACCGTCTGCCAGGTCCACATGCGCCACTACCAGGACGGTGACGAGCTCTGGATCGAGCCCTGGCGAGCCACCGCCTTCCCGGTCATCCGTGACCTGGCGGTCAACCGCTCCGCCTTCGACCGCATCATCGAGGCTGGCGGCTACATCTCCGCCGCCACCGGCAGCGCCCCCGACGCGCACGCCGTCCCGGTGCCCAAGGAGAACGCCGAGTACGCCATGAGCGCCGCGGAGTGCATCGGCTGCGGCGCCTGCGTGGCCGCGTGCCCGAACGCCTCGGCCATGCTCTTCACCGCCGCCAAGGTGGGCCACCTGGGCCTCCTCCCCCAGGGCCAGCCCGAGCGCTACACGCGCGTAGTGGACATGGTGGCCACCATGGACGGGGAGCACTTCGGCCACTGCACCAACCACGGTGCCTGCCAGGTGGCGTGCCCCAAGGAGATCAGCGTGGACTACATCGCCCGCCTGAACAAGGACCTGCGCACGGCCAAGATCCGCAAGAGTCCGAACATCCGGTAAGCGACGTTCGCGCCCGTCGGGGACGGTGGCTCGATCCGCGCTCGACGGCACGCAGCGCCCCGCGCACCCCGCGCCACGCACCCAGCGCCACGCATCCGGCCCACGCATCCGGCCCACGCATCGGGCGCCGCGTATCCGCGTCTGCAGGGCCCATCCATGACGAGGGGCGGACCCGTCGGTCCGCCCCTCGCCGCGCTCCGCTATTCTGTTCGACACATCGGCCGCCTCCAGCGACCGCATCCAAGGTGGCCCAGGCCCGCCGATCCGAGAATGTCTGGATGGGACAACTTTGGTGGGCGGCACAATGGGCGGCGTCATGCGGCGGGATACGGGCGGCGCCGCGGGCTGGCGCGTCCGCCGCGAGGCGCGATGCGGAGGGCCGGCGGCCCCGCGCGAGGCGATCGGGGCCCCGAGGTGTGCCGCCGGCGGCCTGCGGGCGGGCGGGTGCGCCGCGAGGCGTGCCACGGGGGGTCTGGCCAGGCATGTGCGCCGCGAGGCATGCCGCGGGCGGATTGCTGGCGGGCAAAGGGGCGGTCAATCCACGGTGAGTGTTACCAACCGCGCACGCGGGGCATTCGATTTTCGCGCGTGCGGGTGTAGTGCGAATAATTGTGGTCAAACCGCGATCCGTCCCGCCTGCATTCGCGCGTGTGGTTCTGACAACAATAATTCACACCAGCGCTCCAACGGCTCCGCCTGACTCCACGGTTGTGCGTCTGACAACACCACGCGGCGGCCATGCGCATTGGCGCTGTGTTGGCCCGCGGCCCGACCGCGCGCGGAGCGTTGTGCAGCGCGGGGCGGGGAGCATGACGGGCATCGTCGCTTACATCCGTTACATCCGTGGCAGGGTGACGCCCTTCTGGCCCTGGTACTTGCCCGTGCGGCTGGCGTAGGTCACCTCGGGCACTTCGTCCCCCTGAAAGAAGAGCAGCTGGGCCAGGCCCTCGTTGGAGTAGATCTTGGCGGGCAGGGGCGTGGTGTTGGAGATTTCCAGGGTGAGGTGGCCCTCCCACTCGGGTTCGAGGGGGGTCACGTTGACGATGATGCCGCAATTCCCCACGAAGACACCGGCATCGAGCGCAAAGTTGCCGGCCTCGGGGACCGTCAGGCAGTAGACGTCGTGGTCGCCCGGGAGGGCACGGATGGCCTTGACCTTGTGATTGCGTTTCGGCGCGCCCTTCCCCCGGAAGGCAGCTACCACCTTCGGGAAGCGGCGGAAGACGGAGCGATCACAATTCAGGAGGCGCGCAGCGGCGCGGATTGAGCCGGTGTCGTGGAGGGCGCGCCGGACAGACTCCGCCGTGATTTCGTCCCTGCGGCGCATGCCGGCGGCGATCTGCCGCTGCCGTTCGCGGCGTTCCGGCGGGGCCTCGGCCCAGACCGCACGTGAGATCCTGCCGCGTTCAGCGCGGTTCGCGGCATCCGAATAGAAGGACCGCAAAGCCTGGGAGTGGCGTGCGCGGCGCTCGTCGGTCCATGACCCCCGCTGGCTGGCCCGGAGTCGTGCCCGCGCCTCGCTGTACTCCTCGTCGTTCCAGAAGCTAAGTGCACGTTCTCGCTGTACGTGTTCGTAGTTCCCCCGCCATTCAGGATCCTCCGCTAGCCGGGCCAGCGCATCACGGATGGCCGCGCTGTGCTCGGTCGGGTCGAACGCCTCGCCGAAGGTCTGCTCATTGTGCAGCCGGATGTGTTCACCGGCTTCCATGCGGGTAAGGTTCCACGGATTGTTGTTGCGGCGATCGAAGTCCCGGTGGTGCCGGTGCGTCCCAGCCTCGTCGGCGTAGAGTCCCTGCCGGAGGTTCCACTCGTCCGCCAGCCGGTGGGTGGAATCCAGGTGGCCGTTCAGGGGCTGATAGACCGATTCGTACCCACGGTAGACATCGCGGTACAGCGGCATCAACGAGTCGCCCGGCCGCAGATCGTCGGCGGCTGCCGTCCGACCGTCGCGCAGGAGGAACTCGTGGTCCGGCGTGGCGTGGACCAGTGCGCCGTCATCCAGCTCCAATTCCAGGAGGGCGTCCCGGCCGATGTAGCGCGGGGCGTCGAGCAGCGTGATGATCACCCGGCCGAATTCGCCGATGCTGTAGCCCCAGAACATCTCACCGTCCTGGTGCCGCCGTGCCATCTCCTCGAGCGTCGGCGCCGTCCCGTCCACGAGCGCTACACGCGTATCGCCGCGGAAGCAACGCGCGTACGTCGATTTCCCCACGCACACCACCAGGGTGTCATTCGGGATGCGGAAGTACTCCAGCGTGCGCGCCAGGGCAAAGGAGTTGGGCGGGATGATGCAGTGGTCCGCCTTGATGTCCACGAAGGAGCGCTCGTCGAAGGCCTTGGGATCCACCACCACGCCGTAGACGTCGGTGAAGACCTTGTATTCGTCGGCCACGCGGATGTCGTAGCCGAACGAGGAGAGGCCGTAGCTGACGGCGCCGTCGCGCACCTGGCGCTCCACGAAGGGCTCGATCATGGCCTGCTCCTGCGCCATTTTCCGGATCCAGCGGTCACTGCGGATCGACATCCATCCTCCGGGTTGGGGAAGGCGCCAAACTGGCCTGGCGCAAGGGGCTTTGGCAAGTCCCGCGACCGCTTGACGCTCCCCGTGGGGCAGGGTACGTTACGCCCCGCTGGAAAGTGAACGAATTCACAAGCTTCGGGGCGGCAGCATGCTCGAGTCGTACGTGCCCATCCTGATCCTCCTGGGGATCTCGCTGGCCCAGGCCGTGGGGATGGTCGCGGCCTCCGCCGTTCTCAGCCCCACGCGCACCACCTCCGCCAAGTCGGCCCCCTACGAATCCGGCATGACGCCGCTGGGGGACACCCGCGAGCGCTTCTCCGTGAAGTTCTACCTCGTGGCCATCCTGTTCATTGTCTTCGATCTGGAGACCATCTTCCTGGTGGCCTGGGGCGTGGTGATGCGCAACGTGGGCCTGCAAGGTTTCGTGGCCATGATGATCTTCCTGGCGGTGCTCACGGTGGGGCTGCTTTACGAGTGGAAGAAGGGAGCGCTCGAGTGGGACTAGAGAGAGGATCCGCACTGCCGGTGGCGCCCACGGGAGCACCCAGCTTCATCACCTCGAAGCTGGACTTCCTGGTCAACTGGGCACGGCGCAACTCCATGTGGCCGATGCCCTTCGGCACGGCGTGCTGCGCCATCGAGATGATGGCGTCGGCGGCCACGAAGTATGACATCGCGCGCTTCGGCATGGAGCGCATGAGCTTCTCCCCGCGCCAGGCCGATGTGCTCATCTGCGCCGGCCGCGTGCCCTACAAGATGGCCTCGCCGCTGCGCAGGATCTGGGACCAGATGCCGCAGCCCAAGTGGTGCATCTCCATGGGCGCCTGCGCCTCCTCGGGCGGTGTCTTCGATGCCTACTCCATGGTGCAGGGGATCGACACCATCATCCCCGTGGACGTCTACGTGCCGGGCTGCCCGCCGCGGCCGGAGGGGCTCATCTACGGCCTGCTCATGCTGCAGGAGAAGATCAAGGGGGAGAGCCTCTCCAACGCGGCCATCCGTGAGGAGGATCCGCTGCGCGTGGGCCGCCCCAACCTGCCGCCGGAGACCATCGAGGAACTGGCGCTGCCGTTCGGCAACTCCACGCTGCAGAACCGCACCAGTGGGCTGGTCTCCACCAGCCTGGTGGCGCGCCCGGACGACCGGAAGGAATGATGGCGGACAAGGATTTCGAGGCCGGTCTGGGAGGGCTCGACGAGGGGCCCGCCGCCAGCGCCACCGACCCGGAGACGCCGTTCGGCGAGGCCGGGGACGCGGCCGATCACCCCACGGTGGCCGCGCTCCACGAGCGCTTCGGCGCGGCCATCCTGCACCACGGGGTGGTGGCGGGCGACGAGCACGTGGTGCACATCCAGCCCGAGCGCAACGCGGAGATCCTGCGCTGGCTAAAGGAGGACCCGGGGCAGCGCTACCTCTACCTGAGTGACGTCACGGCGGTGGACTTTGGTGGCGGCCGTCCGCTAGAGGTGGTCTACCAGCTCTGGTCCATGGAGCTGAAGCGGCAGATCCGGCTCAAGGCGCAGCTGCCGCTCGCCGCCCTGGAGATCGACTCGGCGGTGCCCATCTGGCAGGCGGCCAACTGGCTGGAGCGGGAGGTGTTCGACCTCTTCGGCATCACCTTCCGCGGCCACCCCGACCTGCGCCGCATCATGATGCCTGACAACTATGCCGAGGGGCATCCGCTGCGGAAGGACTTTCCCCTGCGTGGCCGCTTCAGCCGCGCGGAGCAGACGCGCCGGGCGCTCTCCATGGAGGTGGAGGACTACTACACGCCCGAGGAGCTGGGCATCGCGGGGGACAAGCATCGGCACGGGCAGGAGGCGGGGGCATGAGCAAGCGGACCGTGGAGTATCTGGTCACCCGCAATCCCGAGATGGGGCTGGACGGCCGGCCCGTCCAGGCGCCCGTGGTCCCGCTGGAGCACGACCCGGAGCTCACCGGCGAGCACATGCTGCTGAACATCGGACCGCAGCACCCGGCCACGCACGGCGTGCTCCGGCTGGTGGTGGAGCTGGACGGGGAGACCGTCGTGCGCTGCATCCCCCACATCGGCTTCCTGCACTCCAGCTTCGAGAAGCTGGGCGAGTACCGCACGTGGAACCAGATCATCCCGTTGACGGACCGGATGGACTACCTGGCGCCGCTGATCTACAACTGCGCGTACGCCATGGCCGTGGAGAAGCTCATGGGCGTGGAGGTGACCGAGCGCTGCAAGGTGGTGCGCGTCATGCTCATGGAGATGGACCGCGTCTTCAGCCACCTGCTGTGGATCGGCACCACGGCGCTGGACATCGGCGCCATGACGGTCTTCCTCTACACCTTCCAGGAGCGCGAGCGGGTCTACGACCTGCACGAAGCGCTCACCGGCGCCCGCATCACCACGTCCGCCACGCGCATCGGCGGCATGATGGCGGACCTGCCGCCTGGCTTCATCCAGGGCGTGCGCACGTGGATCGAATCCTGTCGTCGCACGCTGGACGAGGTGGAGACGCTCCTGTCCAACAACAACCTGTGGATCGGGCGCAACCGGGACGTGGGCGCCATCTCGGCCGAAGACGCCATCGACTACGGCCTCACGGGACCGAACCTGCGCGCCTCGGGGGTGCCCTACGACGTGCGCAGGGACCGCCCGTACTACGACTACGAGAGCTACGATTTCGACGTTCCGGTGGGCGAGCACGGCGACTGCTACGACCGCTACCTGTGCCGCATGGAGGAGATGCGGCAGAGCATGAACATCATCGAGCAGGCCATCGAGCGCCTGCCCGACGGGCCCATCAACGTGGACGACCCGCGGCTGATCCTGCCCGGCAAGAAGGACGTCATGACGGACATGGCGTCCATGATCCACCACTTCAAGTTGGTCATGGAGGGCGTGAACGCGCCCGCCGGCGAGAGCTGGTTCGGTGTGGAGAGCTCCAAGGGGGAACTGGGGATGTACGTGGTCAGTGACGGCGGCTCGAAACCCGTACGATGGCGCGTGCGCGGGCCCAGTTTCATCAACATCTCGGCGCTGCCGAAGATGGTGGAGGGCCACCTCCTGGCGGACGTCATCACGGTCAACGCCAGCCTGGACATCGTCCTCGGGGAGATCGATCGATGAGCTCACGGGCGGACGCCCCCGAGCGCACGCCCCTGCAGGGCGGCAACGAGGGCTGGGCGGGGGAGCGGGGGGAGTTCGAGTCACTCTCTGAAAGCGACGTCCGGGGCTCCGGCTACGTGGGCAAGCGACCTCCGGAGGGCGGCGCCGCGGGCGCGGCCTGCTCCTATCCCTTCCAGGTGGCCGAGCGCGATCCCGACGCCCCGCTCTTCGAGGGCCCCTACCGGGAACGCCTGGAGAAGATCCTGTCCCGCTATCCGGAGACGCGCGGCGCGCTCCTGCCTGTGCTCTCACTGGCGCAGGAGATCCGCGGCCACGTCTCACCCGCGACCATGGACGAGGTGGCGCGCGTGCTGAAGCTGGAGCCCGCCACCGTGCGCGGCGTGGCCACCTTCTACACCATGTACAACAAGCGCCCCGTGGGCAGCTACCTGGTGCAGGTGTGCACCAACGTGGCGTGCAACCTGTGCGGCGCCGACGATGTGATGGAAGCCTTCCTGGCGGCCGTCGACGGGGCGGCCGGGGACACCTCCGCGGACGGCAACTTCACGGTCATCGAGGCCGAGTGCCTGGGCGCGTGCGGCTTTCCCACCGCGGTGCAGGTCAACGAGCGCTACTTCGAGAATGTGAGGCCGGAGGACGTGCCGGCCATCATCGAGCGCCTGCGTGCGGAGCGTGCCGCCAACGGGAAGGAGGGCTGAGATGGCCTACCCGTACCGGCACGAGCAGGAGACGGTGGTCCTCACCAGGGGCTTCGGTGATCCGCGCACGCGCACGCTGGAAGGGTGGAGAGCGCTGGGCGGCTACAACGCCCTGGCCAAAGTGCTCGAGATGGCGCCGAACGACGTCATCGAGGTGGTCAAGGCGAGCGGCCTGCGCGGCCGCGGCGGCGCGGGCTTCCCCACGGGCGTGAAGTGGTCCTTCATGCCCAAGGATGACAGCAAGCAGCCGCATTACCTGCTCATCAACGCCGATGAGTCGGAGCCGGGCGCCTTCAAGGATCGCGAGCTGCTGCGCTGGACGCCGCACCAGGTGATCGAGGGTGCGCTGATCGGCGCCCACGCCATCCGCGCGCGCCACGTCTACATCTACATGCGCGGGGAGTTCTTCGAGCCCGCGCAGATCATGGCGCGCGCCATCGAGGAGATCTACCAGGCCAATCTGGCCGGCAGGGACATCCTGGGCTCGGGTGTGGACATCGACGTCACCCTCCATCTGGGCGCGGGCGCCTACATCTGCGGGGAGGAGACGGCGCTCATGAACTCCCTGGAGGGGCGCCGCGGCCAGCCGCGCATCAAGCCGCCCTTCCCGGCGGTCATGGGCGCCTTCGGCAAGCCCACCACCATCAACAACGTGGAGACGGTGGCCGCGGTGCCGCACATCATCGTGAACGGCGCCGACTGGTATCGCTCCTTCGGCACGGATAAGAGCCCGGGCACGAAGCTCTTCAACGTGTCCGGCCACGTGGTGCGCCGCGGCAACTACGAGCTGCCGCTCGGCTTCCCCATGAAGGAGTTCCTCTACGACGTGTGTGGCGGCATCCGTGACGGGCGCCAGCTCAAGGCCGTCATCCCCGGCGGCTCGTCGGTGCCCATCCTGACGGCCGCCGAGTGTGAGGAGCTGGCGCTCGACTACGAGAGCGTGGCCGCAGCGGGCAGCATGCTCGGCACCGCTTCGGTGATCGTCATGGACGATCGCACCAACATCGTGAAGCAGGTGCGCCGCATGGTGGAGTTCTACGCCCACGAGAGCTGCGGGCAGTGCACGCCGTGCCGCGAGGGGACGGAGTGGCTGGCCAAGATCCTCCGCCGTATCGAGGCGGGGCAGGGCACCGAGGAGGACCTGGACACCCTCCTGGACCTGGGCGCCAACATGACCGGCACCACCATCTGCGTGCTGAGCGATTCGGCGGCGGCGCCGGTGGCCAGCTCCATCGAGAAATTCCGCGACGACTACCTTGCGCTGCTCGGCCGGGCCCCGGAGGCTCCGGCGCTCGCGGCCGCGCACTGAGCGAATCGGTATGGCTAACGTGAACGAAGGCGGCACCGCCGCGGACATGGTGACCTGCACCATCGACGGCGTGGAGGTGAGCGTGCCCAAGGGGACGCGCATCATCGAGGCCGCCGAGGGCATCGGGCTGGGCATTGCCCACTACTGCTATCACCCGGCGCTGTCGGCACCGGCCATGTGCCGGATGTGCCTGGTGGAGGTGGAGGGCGCGCCTAAGCTAGCGCCGGCGTGCGTCACCACGGTGGGTGACGGGCAGGTCATCAACACCGAGAGCGAGCGCGCCCTGAAGGCCCGCGAGGGCACGCTCGAATTCTACCTCTTCAACCACCCGCTGGACTGCCCCATCTGCGACAAGTCGGGCGAGTGCAAGCTGCAGGACTACGTGCACTCGGAGGGTCGGGCGCACGGCCGCTCCCTGGAGGCCAAGCGGGTGCTCGGCCAGGATGACTTCGGCGGGGATATCCTCTACGACGGCGATCGCTGCATCATGTGCACGCGCTGCGTGCGCTTCATGCGCGAGATCGGCGGTGAGGACGCCCTGTGCGTGGTGCAGCGTGGCCATCGCTCGGTCATCGACACCTTTTACGACGAGGGCGTGGGGGAGAATCTCTGGGCGGGCAACATCGTGGACATCTGCCCGGTGGGGGCGCTCCTGTCCAAGGACTTCCTCCACAAGGCGCGGGTCTGGGATCTGGATCGGACTCCCTCCGTGTGCGCCAGCTGCTCGCAGGGCTGCAACATCTATCTGGACGGGCGGGACAACGCCGTGGACCGGCTGCGTCCCCGGCAGAACACCGAGGTCAACTCGTACTGGATGTGTGATTACGGGCGCTACAACTACGAGTGGCTGAACCGCCAGCCGCGGCTGGAGAGCCCGCTGGTGGGCGGCACCGAGAGCGCCTGGCAGGCGGCGGTGATCTCGCTGGTGGAGCGGCTGAAGGCGCTGCCGAGCGGCACCCGGGTGCGCGTGGTGGGCTCTGCGGTGCTGGGCAACGAGGACAACGGGCTGCTCGCCCGCCTGGCGGAGGTGGTCGGGGACGGCGAGACCGTCTTCCGTTCCGCCCGCGCCGCGGACGAGGAGCCGTGCCCCGGCTTCCCTGTGCTCAGGCGGCGCCGGGAGCTGGCGGCCAATGTGGAGGGGCTGAAGCTCATGGGCTTCAGCCGCGTCGGAGACGACGAGGGTCGTGGTGGTCTGGAGGCCAGCTCCGGAGATGTGGTGATCGTGCTGGGGGACGACCTGGCCGATCTGCCGGAGGACTTCGGCCGTGGAGCGGAACTCTTCGTCCACCTGGCCACGCACGCGAGCGCCGCCGCGGCTGGCGCGGATTACGTGCTGCCGGTGACCCTCTACGCGGAACAGGAGGGGACCTTCACCAACGCGGACGGCCGGGTGCAGCGCTTCTGGCCCGGCCTGCAGCCGCCCGCCATGGCGCGGCCCGCGTGGCAGGTGCTGGGCGTGCTCCTGGCCGGGCTGGGGGACGGGGCGGCGCCCGCGGACGCCGCCAACGCCTTCCTGCGCGTGGCGCAGATCCATGACGCCTTCGCGGGACTAAGCTACGAGAACATCGGGGCGCGGGGCGCGCTGGTGAACGAGCTGGTTCGGCTCGGCGCCGGCGCCGGGGAGGAGGGCTGATGCACGAGGTAGGAGAGCTCACCGGCTGGGCCTATGCCATCATCACGGTGCTGAAGGTAGGCGTGGCCTTCGTGGTGGTGCTGCTGACGGTGGCCATGTTGACGCTGTTGGAGCGCAAGATCGCCGCCTGGATCCAGGACCGGCTGGGGCCGAACCGCGTGGGCCCGAGCGGGCTGCTCCAGCCCTTTGCCGACGGGCTCAAGAATTTTGCCAAGGAAGAGACCAACCCGGGCGCCGCGTCACGGGTCTTCTTCTGGATCGCGCCCATGATCGCGCTCACGCCCGCGTTCGTGGTGTTCGCCATCGTACCGTTCGCCGCGCCGCTGCCCACGCCGTGGGGCGTGGTGGACATGATCGTGGCGGACGTGCCCGTGGGCATCCTGTTCCTGCTGGCGCTGGCCAGCCTGGGCGTCTACGGGATCGTGATGGCGGGCTGGTCCTCCAACAACAAGTACGCCTTCCTGGGCGCGCTGCGGGCCAGTGCGCAGATGGTGAGCTACGAGGTGGGCCTGGGCATGAGCCTCATCCCCGTGTTCATCCTGGCCGGCAACGTGACCCTGACGCACATCGTGTGGACGCAGCAGGAGGAGCTGGGCGTGTGGCTGGCCTTCCCGCTGGGGCTGGCGTTCGTCCTCTTCGTCATCTCCGCGCTGGCCGAGACCAACCGGTTGCCGTTCGATGTGGCGGAGGCCGAATCCGAGCTGGTGTCGGGCTACCACACCGAATACTCCTCCATGAAGTTCAGCATGTTCTTCATGGCCGAGTACGCCAACCTGCTCACCTCCGCGGCGCTCATGGCCACCCTGTTCTTCGGTGGCTGGGACATCCCGTTCTTCACGTTCGACAACATGCGCGTGATCGCGCCCGGAGTGGTGATGGGGGCGGAGCCCGCCGTCTGGAAGACGCTGCTCACCTTCCTGGCGTTCGTGCTGAAGACGTTCTTCTTCATCTTCATGTTCATGTGGATCCGCTGGACGGTGCCGCGGTTCCGCTATGACCAGATCATGCACCTTGGCTGGAAGGTGGTGCTGCCGTCAGCACTGGCATTCATCGTGGTGATCTCCACTAGCGTGCTGGTGCTGGAAGGGCTCGGCCTGCCGTACGGCGTGCTTTACGGGCTCATCCTGACGGCGGTGAACCTGGTCTGCATGGCGCTGTTCTTCTGGCTCGTGGACCGCGACCGGGTGATCGGCGGCAGCTACGGTACCGAGAAGGTGCGCGCGCTGCGCGCCGGCCGGATGCCGCGGGGCGTGTCCGTGGAGCCCGCGCCGATGCGGCCCGCCGCCACCGCCACCAACAAGTAGGAGAAGGCATGGCCATCGGAGTCAGAACCGTGCGACGGCCGCAGGAGAACACGTCCTATCTGCGTGCGAGCATGCGGGGGATGGCGCTCACCTTCCGGCATCTGGTGCGCACGCGGAAGAACACGCTGGAGTACCCGGACGTGAAGCCGGCGCTGGCGCCGCGCTGGCGGGGTACGCACCGCATGGAGACGCATGCCGACGGGCGCCCGAAGTGCGTGGCGTGCGGGCTGTGCCCCACCATCTGCCCGGCCAACTGCATCCGGCTCGTGCCCGGCGAGGACGACCAGGGCAACCGCTATCCCGTGGTCTACGAGATCGACGAGTTCCGCTGCATCTTCTGCGGCATGTGCCAGGAGGTGTGCCCGGTGGAAGCCATCCACGTGGGGCAGGACTACGAGGCCGGCGAGTACACCCGTGAGCGTTTCGTCTACGACCTGGACCGCCTCATGGCCCAGGACCACCCGGTCACGGCCCTCTGGGACCCCGACGACCCTCTCGGACAATGAGCGGCTTTCCCTTCGCTGAGCTCCTGTGGTGGGTGTTCGCCTCGCTGGCCATCAGCGGGGCCCTGGGTATGGTGTTCAGCCGGAACCCCATCGGCAGCCTGCTCTTCCTGGTGCTGAGCTTCTTCAGCCTGGCGGCCATCTACGTGCTCCTGCAGGCGCACTTCGTGGCGGCCATCCAGGTCATCGTGTACGCGGGCGCCATCATGGTGCTCTTCCTCTTCGTGATCATGCTCCTGAACCTGGGACACGACTATTACGCGGATGTGCGCAACGCGCTCTGGGTGGGTACGGCCGGCGTGAGCGCCGGTCTCATCGGCTTTGCGCTCTACCGCACGTTCGCCACGCCCGGGACGGTGCTGCCCATCGGCGGCGCCGAGGTGATCGACGCATCGGTGCGGGATCTGAACGCGGTGGGCGCCATTGCCATGCCGCTGTTCCAGGACTTCCTGGTGCCGTTCGAACTCACGGGCATTCTGCTCCTGGTGGCCGTGGTCGGCGCGGCCCTCATAGCCAAGCGGCGGGTCTGATGATGCTCACCGAATCGCTGGTGCTGTCCGCCATTCTCTTCTCCATCGGCGTGGCGGGTGTGGTGGTGCGGCGCAATGCCATCATCCTGTTCATGTGCGTGGAGCTCATGCTGAACGCCGTGAACCTCTCCTTCGTGACCTTCTCGCGGTCCGTGGGCATCGAGGGGCAGGTGTTCGTCTTCTTCGTCATGACGGTGGCCGCGGCGGAGGCGGCCGTGGGGCTGGCGCTCATCATTGCCATCTTCCGGCATACCGAGTCCGTGGACATGCGGCACTTCAACCTGCT